>Ga0326511_10001003_pt1 | contig 24035 bp, 28 predicted proteins | sample 0_2496_0518_D_FD_203701 | JGI IMG/M metagenome (GOLD analysis project Ga0326511, IMG submission 203701) | Bovine rumen microbial communities from UC Davis, California, United States - 0_2496_0518 | ecosystem: Host-associated > Mammals > Digestive system > Stomach > Rumen | place: USA...
AGTACCAACCAGATGAGCTGGTGCTAAACGGAAACATTAACGATATGAGTTCGTTTTCAACTCACCCACGGTTAAGAGAACTCGCTAACGTATTTAGAGATGGTAAGACCGAACGGGAAAATTGGTTTGAAGTAGCTCAGTTATTACGTCAAATATTACCTACCAGTAAAATAGTTTATATCGGTAGCCAATGCCATGAAGGTTGGTTAGATAACTGGGTACAACAAAGTCCTATACTTGTAGAGGATTATAATTATAGCCTCCCTGGTTGGTTAAAATTAAGCGAGTACGGAATTGAGTACGAGCCAGAAGTATATGATGTATTAGGTAACAAGGAACTCTTAATCACTCATGGTACGGTGGCTAGGTCCAAAGGTGGTAATTCTGCTTACGCTACAATGGAGCAAGAGGGTACATCAATCATCCAAGGTCACACACACCGCCTAGCTCAAGTCTTTAAGACTACATCTATAGGTGAGACGGTAGCTATAGAGAGTGGATGTTTCTGTGATAGGACACCATGGTACCATCTAAAGGGTAGAAGATTGATGATGGATTGGCAGCAAGGATTTGTATTAGTAAATACTAAAGGTAATTCATTCTCTACTCAATGTATCCCAGTTATACGGGATAGCCATGATAAGCCTTACTTCTGGATTGGGAAGGAACTTTACAAGTAAAGTCCTCTCACCAAGCACAGCTTGGTTAATAGGTTTATAAATAGATTTACGATAAAAGGTAGGCACCAAGTCTCCTCCTTTCTCTTTTAAAAATAAATAAGCTGTAGGTCCGCCTACCTACCTCACAGCATATATAGTTAGCAAGCTAACCCAACAAACAAAGTTCGTTTAGAGGATTTAATACGTTAAGCGATTATCAATCGCTGGAAATAAATATTAAGGCAAGTGATGTTATATAGTGAATGTGATGAGCAACAACAAAAATTTATAGATAAATACCTGACAACTTTAGACCCTACTACTTCGGCTATAGAGGGCGGTTACGATAGAAAGAACGCAAATAGAATTGGTTTACAATTGCTAAGTGATGAGGGTATAAAGGAAGCAATCAAAGAACGCAGAGGACAATTAAATAGTATGTATGATGCAATGGACTTCGAAAAAGAAGACCTTATGCGTATATACTGGGATATGTTCAATGATGCTAAGCGTAAGGGTAAGTTAGCAGATGCACGAGCAATACTAAGTGATATAGCTAACTATAATGGAGTAAAACCTGATGAGGTTAAAAAGGAAATAGCAGTATTACAATTTAACCTTGATGGTGATAAGATTTAGTCTGAGACGTACGTGCATTCTCAGTATGGCACGTCAACGGAGTGTCGTTCAATTGGATGGACAGTGGCAAGTGACCACCAGCATATAGGTTCGAGTCCTATCACTCCACTCTAGTGTAACGAGGCGGTACCTTTAGGTACGATGACCTCGGGAGTGAAGTTGCGCAATAGTAGCTCCCCACAGTTTTAGTATAGTTCTGGCGGTTTGTGCATAAAAACTATACACCGCTTAGCGGTTGGAGGATATATGACTAAACTACAAAATATACTTTATTACATTTTTGTATTAACACCTATATGTTTTATTTGTGGTTTAGGAATAATCTTAATAGATAATAAAGCTGTAGTTAATTTTCAATTTGAGATAAAAAAGTTCAAAACTAGAAAGCAAATAGATAAAGATAAATTTAAAAAGTTTATGCAACGAGTTTGTAAGTAAAAGGAGGTGATTAGCTGTGGTCTGTAATTATGAATTACTACCAGCCCAGAAAGAATTTCTTGAGCTTGGTACCCATGATAGTGATATAGATGTTGCTCTCTATCAGGGAGGCTATGGCTAAAATCGCTCTGGGAAGACGTTTTCAGGCTCATTGCTTGGAATAATACTAGCGTTAAAATATCCTTCCATAAAAGGATTAGTAGGTGCACAGACGTTAATCCTAGTAAGAGACACAACTCTAGTAAGTTACTTTGAACACCTAGAGCGTATGGGATTACAACCAGGTGTTGATTATAATTATCTAAAGGCAGAGAGCAAGCTCGTCTTTTCAAATAAGAGCGAGATATTATTCCGTCATTTAGAAGAACCGGATAAACTTAAATCCTTAAACTTAGGGTTTGTAGAATTAGAAGAAATGTCTGATATACCTAGAGCTACGTTTGATATGTTACTAGGTAGGCTTCGTCAAGCTAAGAAGGAGTCATGGGGTCCTAATTTTAAGTATCGCTTATTTGGTCATACTAACCCACAAGAAACTAAGGGTTGGATATACGAATACTTTGTAGAACATAAACCAGATAACTACCGTAGGATAATTGCTCCTACAACAGAAAACGCTAAGAACCTACCTAAAGGTTTTATAGAGAGTATGAAAGAAAGATACTCTGAAGAATACTTTAAGCGTAACGTACTCGGTGAAGACATGGACTTTGTTAGTGGTTTAGCTACTAAAGGATTCAATCGAGCAGATAACTTAAACGAGACTATAGAGATAGATAGGAGTAAACCATTATATGTTGCATGCGATTTTAACACTGACCCTATGTGTTGGTTTATTGTCCAGCATTATAATGGTAATATTTATATACTATATGAGCTTGTCGAGAGCTTTACGGATACACTCCACATGTCTAGATTATTGGGCGAGTTGCTTGATGAGACTGGTTTTAAAAATCATGAAATTATAATAACAGGTGATAGTTCTGGTAGATATGAAAAGACTACTGGCTGTGATTATAAGATAATGCGAGCAGAATTAGCTCGTATGGGATTCACCAATGTGCACTTTGATGTAGGTAAATCTAACCCACCAATAACATATAGATATAACTGTTGGAATCGGATGATGAGAGATGAGAATGGACAACCTCATATATTTATTCATCCAGACTGCGAAACTCTTATTTATGATATAGAGAACTTAGTACAAGAAGAAGGTACTGGTAAGCCTAAAAAGCCTTCTACTTATCAAATGAAGAATGACCCTAAGGCTAAATATTTAACCCACCCTACAGATGCTTGTGGTTATGTAGCATTAAGGTATTATCCAATAAAGAAAGAGGAGTCTCCAACTTCAACTTATCAAGGTATTAAGAAAGATGTATTTGGTAGAAACAAATACGAATATAATATGGGATTGCATAGATAATGAGATTTTATTATTACAAAGACAACAACAAAAAAGAAATTAGAAAGATAGATAGAGATAATATCTGTGAAGATATTAACAATAAAGCTAAACAATGGGCTACTGACGTAGAGGAAGTTAGACAGGATTACGAACGTGTAGTACGTGAGATATATCCTAGTGCTAACGAGTATAAGGCAGAAGTAAAACTTATACCTGATGTATATGAACAACGTCAATCATTAAGAGCTAATATCTTTAAAGCTACTTATCAGAATTATGATGGTATGTTTGATATACAAGGTCTAGACCCTGAGTCTCATGATATGAGTGCTATGCTTAAGTCTGCTTTAGTTTATGATTGTTATAAGATTGATTTACAATCTACTCTAGATAAAATTCTAGATGATTATATGGATAAAGGTGAGGCTGCATGGTTTACTCACTGGACTCAAAAGGTAGAACAAAAGAGATATCAAAACGAAGTACCTATTATAGAGTATGATGCAAATGGTGAGCAAATACTTACTGGTGTTGAATACGAAAATAGAGTACAAGATGAGATAGTATATGAGGGAGCTGATGTAGATAGAATAGACCCTCTTAACTTATTCTTTGATAAATCTCAGAAAGACCACTGGCAATCATGCGGTAAAATATATAGAGAGTTTGTTCCTTTAAGCTTTATCTTATCTAATAAAGATTACAAGTTAACTAGAGATGAAATAGCTGACTTAAAAGAAATGGTAGAGCAAGCTAGTCGTAATCAAGTTACAGACTATGGTGACGAATACCATAACCTAGACACTAAGGTTATTGGTTCTACTGTAGAAGTAATGGAGTATTACGGTGATTATATTATCCCGTCTAACGGTGACGTAGCTAGGAATGTTATTATTGTAGTTATAGCTGGTAAATATTTAGCTAAGCTAGATGAAAGTATGTACCCTGTATGTCCTATAGGTTATACATGCTATAATGAAAGACCTGATACATTAAGAGGTCAAACGCCATTAAAGCCAGCTTTGCTTTTAAATGAATTAGAAAATAAATGTATGGATTTGACGATGGAATCTTGGCTATTAACTGTCAATCCTCCTGTAATGGCTCAGAAGGGCATTATAAATCAAGGACTTATATATGAGCCTGGTGGTATTATAGAGTACGCTAATGACGAGCTGAATGATGTTAGAATGCCACAGCCGTTAAACTTCTCTGCTGGATTTAGAGGGTTTGATTTCCAAGATTTCTTTAAAAGAAAAATGGAAGGTGCTACTGGTGTATCACCGTATATGCAAGGTAATGGTGGTCCTGGTGGTGTAAGAACTGCTGCTGAGTCTACATATATTTATAGTGGTCAGACAGTACGTCTATCTAGAGAAGCATATCTATTTAGTCATAACGTAATCGTACCTATTATATGGGCTATATATAAACTTAAAAAAGAATATCAAACAACTAATGATGTAGTACCTGTGGTTAAGGATGGTATCCAAGATTTTTACGATGTAACAGAACAGGCACGTAATGGTCATTATGTATTTATGATTGGTAACGCACAAACAAGCATTGAACGAGAAGCATCTGTTCAAAAGTTGTTCCAGCTTATGGGAGCACCTGCATTCCAATCTATAGTACAGAGACCTGAGTTCCCTGCTGCTGACTTCTTTACTTGGGTATTAAACGAAATGAACTACAGAGAAATAAACACACTATCTCGCGCATTAGGTTTAAGACAGGCTATTAGGCAAGAAGCTAATAACCGAGGTATACCAGAAGGTCAAGTAGGTCAGTATGTTAATGATATGGAGCGTGGTATTACCGCTGCTATACCAGAATTCGCTAACATGCTAGAAATGCAAGAAGCTGCTGGTCAGATACCTAATCCAAGTGAAGTGAAGAAACAAGTACAACAAGAAATAGAAGGAGGTTTAGTACAATGAGTGATGTTATAAGTTTTAGTGAAAGCAACAAAAAGAAAAGAGAAAAAGTTGTTAAAGTAGACCCTGAAACTAAAAAGCAAGCACTAGATGCTAAAGATAAATTTGAAAAATTTAGAAAGCTTTGCGACTCTCAAGAGTGGAAAGATTGCAGAGATTTTATTAAAGATGAAATCTACCAAGGGTTATCATTGGCACCAGGAGAACATGGTACAGGTGATTGGTGGTTAACTTATTGTTGGGGATTAAAATGCTTTATAGAACGTGCAGAATCCCATGCTAAGAAGTATGACGAAGCTATAGAATATTTAAGTAAAAACTAATGGAGGTTTAAATGGCAGAAGAAATTACTACAACGGCTGCTAGTGAAACTCAGAGTGTAGTTACTGCACCTGAAGAAAATACCACAGTAAGCCAGGACCCACAGGTTACTGCTCAAGAAACAAGTAATGAGACTAACGCTGTAGAAAACGGTAATGAGCAAGTAGAAGAAAATCAAACAACTGAGAGTACAGAACAACAACCTACAGTTGAACAACTTCAAGCTAGAATTAAAGAGTACGAAGTAAAAGAAGAAGAAGACCGTAAGTTAAGAGAGACGTTGGGAATACAAGATGTAGACCAACAAACTTTTAATCTTATGAACATTGACCAACAAATAGTCAATGTAGGTAAGCAACAATACCTTAGACTATGTAATGAGTACGGTATAGATGCAGACCCATCTAAAATAGATGCTTCAGTTAAAGCTCTTAAAGAATCTGACCCTGCTAAGGGTTATGAGTTTGAAAGAAGATTTGAACAACTAGGTAATGAAGTAACCAGCAGACGTCATGAAGTTCAAAGACAAAATGCTATTTACGAAGTATCAAAATTTCAGAATGACTTCAACCAAATACTAAATGCTTCTCCTGCGTTAACTAATGTTATGGCACAGTACGTACAATCTTATGGTGATACTCCTAATATGTACGGACAACTTCATAATGTTATGGATATAATATTACCAGTATATCAAGAAGCATATAATGCTGGTAAACAATTTGCCTTACAAGATAAGGTTAAAAACGATACATCTGCTGTACAGGGTGGAGTTGCTACGCAAAATACTTCCTCATATACATCTGGACAATACTTTACTAGAGACCAGATAAAACACATGAGCCCTGAAGAATTTGCTAAGCATGAATCTGCTATTATGCAACAGATGAGAGAAGGTAAAATACAATAGAAAGGATTTTATAAAATGACTGCTGAACAATTAAGAAAAGTTTCTGGTGGTGTTATTGGACATTTCACACCGAAAGAAATCGAAGTAGACGCAGCTAAGCTTGCTGTTTCTGCTAACAATATAGGACTTAAAGTTCCTGCTGGTAAATTTGTGTTTGGAGCTTATATTAAAAACGAAGCTGATGATTTAGCTTCTGGTGGAGCTGCAACAGTTAAAGTTACAGTAGGCTCTACTGATGTTATCTCTGCAACAGGTCTTTCAGACCTTAAAGGTAAAGGTGTAGCTGCTTTGGATGCTACTCCTGATTTTGCTGCTGCTGAAAGAGAAGTTAAATTAACAGTTGCTACAGCTGCTTATACTGCTGGTAAACTTATCGTTGGTGTAATTTACGGTTAATAGGTAAAGGGGAATATAATTATGGCTAATAATATTAATGCATTCGTTCCTGAGATATATTCTCAGAAACTTCTTAAAGAGTCTAAAGAAATGACAGACTTTAAAAACAACATGACTAACTCTGATTGGGAAGGTGAAATCAAATCTGCTGGTGACACAGTTCATATTTGTACTCCTGACCTTTCTAATATTAAAATCGGTGAAGGTGTAGTACCGGATACAGTTGATGTATATCCTAAGTCACTTACATTAACTATCGACAAATCTAAATCTTTCCAATTCAAATTCAATGATATTGAACAAGCTCAATCTCAATTCAATATGATGGAAGGTTATATGAGTTCTGCTAACGAACTTATGATGATTGAAGTTAACAGAGAATTAGAAGTTGCAGTTCTTAATGATGCTGACGTTCCTAATGTTGGTACAACTGCTTCTCCGTTCGCTGCTACATCTGCTACTATCAATGCAGCTTTCAATAGAATTAAGAGAGTATTGCAAGAAAACAAAGCATTGTCGCCTGCTGGTTTCTATACATTTAAAGGTAATAAAGAACAAGCTTTACAACTTGCTCCTATCGTAACAATCTCTCCTGCATTGTTTGAAGAACTAGTTAACTCAACTGTTCTTACTCACCCGACTGCACAAGGTGACGATATCCTTTATAAAGGTGTTGTTGGTCAGATTGCTGGTATGAAGATATTTGTTGATACACTTCTTTCTGGTATCACTTCTGCTGATGATGCTACTTACTACGCTGATGAAGCAAACAAAAAGTATGTTGCTATCGCAGGTACTAAGATGGGTATTACTTTTGCAGAACAATACAACAAAGTAGAAAAGCTTAGAGACCCGCAAACATTTGCTGATATAGGTCGTGCTTTATACTTGTATGGTTACAAAATTACTAATCCGAAATCATTAGTAAAAGCTATTATAGGCTTATCATAGTTTAAATAATAGGGGAGGGTTAACTCCCTCCCTTTTTATAATAAGGAGTAATAAATGGGCAGAACTTATTTAGAGCTTTGCAACGAGGTTATAAACTTAATGAGCTACCTTCCTGTAACTTCATTGGAAGGCTTAAATGCTCCAGAGGGTAGACTCATAAAACAAAAGATGAATGAAGTTCTTAGAGAGCTTTGTTGTGGTGAACATGACACTTGGAAATTTAGAGAAAGAGAAAAAGCTTTATATACCGCAGATGGTGTAGATAAATACGATTTACCAGATGGGTATATTATTTATATTAGACCAGATGATGCTACTAATAGACCTCCATTAATTTATAATATGGAGCATAAATATTTACCAATGAGTACTAATGGTCAACCAATTTACTATTGGATATATGAGGATAAGATTAGATTATTCCCTTGTCCGAACAAAGGCGAGGATGGGGTTAGATATAATATTAAATACTTAACAGATAAGTATGCTGTGGACAAAAATGGATGTCCTAAAGATATTATGACTGAAGCAACTGATGAACCGATTATACCAGAAGGATATCGTTCATTATTAGTATACGGTGTAGTAAGAGACTTCAGAGCATCTAGTGGTGACCCTAAGTCAGACTTTTACAGAAGAAAGTATAACGCATTATATAGTAAGATGCTCAGCAACCAGAGGTTAACTGAGGATTACTTTAAAGGTGGTAAGGTATTAGGATATAGACCTACAAGTTTAGAAGCTAAGATAGCTGCTTTTAGAAATCCGTATGTAGGTAATTTAAGAGGAACTTATGAGTAAGATACGTTCTCAAATAAGCTATTATGATTTAACAGGTGGACTTAATAACGTCAATACAATTGATACGTTAAATAGTTCCCCTAAGAAAACTGAATCACCAGATATGGTTAACGTAGAGTTCTTTAAACTTGGTGGTATTAAATCTATGGATGGTAATATCGCTATAGGAGACCAACAAGAATCTGCAATAGTAGGTGGTTGGGAATATACTAAGAAAAATAATAAGTATATGATAATAGCTTTACAGAATGGTGAAGTTAAAAGATTTGACCCTGTAACTGAAACATTTATAAAGTTATTCCAATTCCCGCACACATCTAGTAGAGTTAGCTTCTGTAATATGAATAATGGTTTTGTTGCTACTAATGGCATAGATGATTTGATGTTCTATGAGTATGGTAGGCATCAGGTATTATCAGGCGCAGTTAGTACTACTGCTGGTTCTAATGAAATAACTGGTCATACTACAGAGTTTACAACAGAACTTAAACCAGGTGATACAGTAGAGTTGGGTACAAGTAATACAGTATATACAGTAGTTTCAATTACGAATGATACACACTTAGTGTTAGATAAAAATGTAGCAGAAACTCTATCAGATGTTTCTATTTATCTATCAGAAGTATCTGCATGTAACGCTACTCTAGTTAATGAAGAAGACCCAAATGTTAATACACCAATAAGAGGTACTGCTATTCAATTCTATAATGGTAGACTTTGGGTAGGTGGTGAGAACGGTGTCTTCTACTCTCAGGTAGGACAATATAATAAGTGGGATATTAAATACGATGCTGGTGTTATCTATAGCATTTATAACGATACCTCAGAGGTAAAGGCATTAGGTTTATATTCAGACTATATGCTTATCCATAAAGAGTTCAATACATATCTGTTAACCTGTACAGGCGATGCTAGTACAATACAAGTAAGACCATATAGCAACGTATCATGTGATAGTCAACAGTCTTGGGTAGTATCAAATACTAAATATTACGTTTATTCTAGGGAAAACATGGATATATTCCCATTGTCTCAAAGAACTATATTTAGTGATAGATACCTAGGTGATGCTATTACAAATAAAGTACGTAACGTATTCCAGAACTTACGAGATGCAGACTTAGAAAAAATATTCTGTGTTACACTGCCACGTAAGCGTTGGATGTTATTCTATATGCCTATGGTAGACCAATTAGGTAGTAGTTATGCTTTGATATATGATTTTCAATGTAAAGCATTTGTTGTACGTAAGGTGCCTCAGATAGTTACTATCGCATTTAATTATCAGAATGAGGTTTATATAGGCACAGAGGATGGACTCGTCTTAAAAGAGTTTATAGGCACCTCATTTAACGGTGAAACTATTAATGCTTATTATAAGTCACCATGGTTTGATTGGGCTGGTGATTACTATCAATCATTTGCAGAGTTTGCAATAGATATGGCTAGTGAGTATAATAATAACTTTTATATCCGTACATTTAAAGATGGTGATAGTCCTTATGAGGATAGAGTAATAGATGATAGTTCATTGGTTACTACAGGTCTTATATGGGATGGTGACGTTCACATTGTGAACGACGATACTATGTGGGATACAGATGTATGGACTAGCGGTAACTTTAACTCAATAAGAATGTTGCTACCTAATAATGTATTTGAGACTTTCCAATTAGAGATAGGTACTAATACATTAGGTCAAGCATTTGCAATATATGGATTTAACTTTAGAAGATTAGAAACCGAGGAAGCTCCTTGGTAGTTAGAGAGGATAATATGGAACCAAGAAAATATGACTTCGTAGAGGTCACGCTGGAACCAGAAGATTATGATAAGGTGAAGGAAGTATATCGCCTTCATAAAGAACAAGCAACTAAGATATTTAACTTAGCTTCTGGTATATCTACAGACGAAGATATAATGGAATGTATAAAAGATAATATACAAGATAATATAGTCTTACTTGCAATAGATACTACTACTGGTAAATACGCAGCTATGATAGGATGTGATGATGTAGTTGTATATAATGACGAAGTATTGAGAATGAAATGCCATATAGTAGTTAGCAAAAGGTATTGGGGTCCTGAATCAAGAAAGATTATATTTGATTGGTATGAATATATAAAAGATAATATGAAGCCTATAAGAAGGCTTGAAGCTTTTGTACCATCTAATAACTTTGGAATAATTAAACTACTTAAAGACGTAGGGTTTAAGATTGAAGGTACTTTAAGAAATAGAGTAGTATATAAAAATAAAGATGGTATACCTACTTATTATAATGAGCTGGTATATAGCAAACTAGGAGTTTAGAATGAGTTTTGGCAAGAAGAAAGTAAGCGCACCACAGTATGAAAAATTTCAAGATACTCCTTGGATAACACAAGGTAGAGAGATAGCTGATATAGGTGGTAAAGGTGTCTTAGATAACTATGGTAAAGTAAATGTATTCGATGAAGCAACACAAGCTTCTCTTAATGCTCGTAATAATGATATATACAATAGAGCATTTGGGGATATGGAGAGAGCTTATACAGATACTATGAATAAGTATAACGCTGCTAACTATAATCAGTTTGGTACGCTTAATGCTACATCACCCGCATACCGTACGGATGAATATCAAAGACAGTTCCAAAGACAGTTAGATGATTTAGCTTATAACAAAGCTGTTAACTATGAGAACTTAATTAATAATGAATTGCAACGTAGATACAATACCCTTGACATGTTTGGTAATATGTATAACTACGGACAAACACCTCATGCGGTAGATGTTGCAAACTGGAACACAACTAATACAAATAAAGACGTAGCTATGCAAGCTGCCTTAGCAAATAGGGATTCTGGATTTGGTAGTTGGTTTGGGAATCTTTTAACAGGTACAACTGGTGCAGCAGTAGGAGGTTTAGGTGCAGGATTTGGTTCTGGTCTTGGTAATCAGGCTGGTAAAAGCTGGTTTAGTGGACCAGTAGGGGGTGTTCAATAATGAGTATACTTGATAATTATGATTTTAATTACTATCCATCGGATTCTACATTAGTAGGTAATGCAATAGGTGATTACGTATCTGGTAATGTAAACGATAATGGATATAGTATAATCGGAAGTGCAATAGATGATTATGTAAATAACGGAGATTATAGTAATTCGCTCAATAACATCTTCGGGAATTTTGACTGGGGTAGATTAGGTAGATATGGTACTGGACTAGCTACTGGGTTAGCTGCTATGAATACTCAACGTGAACCAGACTATCTGTTTACAACGCAATGGTTAGGTAATGGCTTAGCCAGAACTAACACGATTGATAACAAAAAGAATAAATCTAATGATTTGAATAGAATTTTAAGTTCTGGAGATTATGTAAATAGTTTATTTAGAGGCAACTTAGGTGGTACTGGAAACTTATCAACCAATTTATCTTCTGATATATATAGCGATTACAATCCTTATACATACAATGGAAGTATTATTGGTAATGCTATAAACGATTATATGAGGAAACAAAATGAATTATAGTTTAAGTGGACAAAGAGGAAGAAGTTTTCAAGAATTTCCTGAATACAATCAGCCATATAAATTTAGTAAAACTTTAAATGATACGTTCGGAATAGGTAAGGATTTATTTGGTAGTTATCAAGGGTTGGGTGGAGCTAGTGGTAGTTGGATGCCATTTTTAGGTGGAGCAATTAACTCTGGTATGACTGCTTTAAATGGTGGTAGTTGGAAAGATGATATACCACAAGCTTTCTTTGGTATAGATAATAAAAATGATAGTGATGTAATGCAAACTCTTAAAGGAGCTGGCAAGGGTGCCATGATGGGCACTATGGTATTCCCTGGTGTAGGTACGGCAATAGGAGCTTTATTAGGAGCTGGTGCTAGTTTCTTGGATGATATATAGGAGTAAATAAATGAGTCAAGGATGGAATAGACAATTTCAAAACATACAAAGGTTAATAAATGAATATGCAAATGCTATTAACCTAAGAGACCAAGGTTTTCAGTTAGGAGAGTCTAGCAATTTGCGTAGACCTGGTAATTTTACTTTAGGCGAAACTGGCTCGATGAAGACTGGAAAAACAGTACCTACAGTATATCAACAACCAAAGGTACAACCCCAAGCTGCATTACCAGGTAGAAGTACTATATCTTTACCAGCTTCTCAAAAACCTTTACTCCTAACCACAAGTGGCAAACCATTACCTAACCAACAAGCAGCTATCAATGTTGGTGGTGACGCAGGGCAAGTAGCATATAAATTACCAAACGGTACTTATACATCTAACCCAGACTTAGTTAATATTGCTAAACAACAAACTGCTAGAGCTAAAGATATAGCAGCCAGAAGGTCTATGGCTAGGCAATTAATTAGAGACACTAGAGGGTTAGCTAAAGGAGCTAAAGCTGGCGGAATAACTGGTGCTATTTCTATACCTGCTGCTGTTTTAGCGCATAAAGATGCTTATAAATATTATAACGATATGATGAAAGACGAATCTCTGCCTGGAGAATGGAGACAAATAGCTAATGCATTACGTCTTAAAGAAGCAATGGCTATGGGTATAGAAGGACCTGGAACTGCTATTGGCACTGGGTTGGGAGCCTTGCTTGGTAGGGGAAATAAATGGGCTATGCTTGCTGGTGGCGCAATACCAGAAGCTCTTGGTAGACCAGCTGGTGCTATGGCGGACCATTTATTACAACCTGCTATAGATAAATATAACTTCCCTGTTTATAATGGAGGAATAAAACTTGGTTCATTTAATTTTGGCGGGAAAGACAATGGTAATAATAAAGGTGGGAATAAAAAATCTACCTCCCAATCTGCTGGTGTTAATAGTGTAAAAGGCGGTGGTAAAATGGGTGGTCAACCAACTACGCAGCAACAAGCATTAGCATTAGCGCAACAATTAGGTGACAATACTCCTATTACTAATCAACAAGATGCAGATACTCAACAGACTAATATAAATGCTATCAATGATTATATATCTAAACTACAAGAGATTAACCAGCCATACATAGAATCATTGCAAAGATTCGCAGATAACTATGGTGATTTATATAATCAAAACCAATTATACAATAGACGTATGAGAGACTTGTCTGCTATAACTGGTAGTCCTTTATGGTATCAATCAGCTAAAGATTACAATCCTCTTGAGGTAGAAGCTACTAAGATAGACCTACAAAAGAAAATACAAGATGCACAAGCTGGTGATTTAAATGCTATTAATGAGATAATGGGCAACTTAGCTATGGCACAGGAAATGGGGCTATCTCCTGAAGCTGCATTTGCTAATAAAAACTTATTAACAGCTATGACAATGAGAGATAGAAACCTTACTAATAGGGAAATAGCGCAATTAAATAACGCAGCTAAATTACAAATAGCATTACAAAATGCTCAGAATAGATTGGCAGTACAAAACCTTAGAAATCAAGGCGGTATGACTAATGCATTAATATATGCAGGTCAATATGGACAACCTGCACCTGGACTAAACCAACATGGTGCACCAAGTAATGTGCCTGCAAGTTATGATGTAATGTTACAATCAGCACACAACAAGAATAATAGATAGAGATTATGACACAGAACTTTTCTAAAAATAACTTTATAAATTACGCATTAAGTAAAGGATATAGTGCTAAGGATATTAATACAGCGTTACAAGATGCTGGTATGGGTGGATACAATCCTTTAACCTATAGTGGAAACTGGGCTAATTTAGGGGCTGGTGCATACAAAGATATTAAGGAAATAGGCAGAGGATTGACTACTGTTGCTGGTAGTCTAGCTAATTCCCTTAGAGAGGGAATACAAAGTGGTAATATCCAAGAGAAATTTCTTAGTGCTATTAATAGTGAGCCAGCTAGAAGAACTATTCAAGGTATGGCAGCAGGAGCAGCTGCTGGTAAAATTATACCAAAAGTAGGTACTATAGGTGGTGCATTAATAGGTGGTACATCTGCATTACTAGGTGGCAATAGAGGCATGGTAGCAGGTGGTAAAGACTTAGTAGATGCAGTATTATCCACATACAATACTTCTATAGATGATATAGCAAGAGGTAACTTTGATTGGAGAAATGCTTTACAAGGTGCAATGGAACATCCTGTATACGCTTCTACAGACTTATTACCTCTAGTATATAAAGGCGTAGGTAAAGCAGGTAAGGCTATAAATGCCAAGACAGGTATGCTTCAAAAGATAGCTCCTGGTGTAAGTCAAGCTAACTTAAATAGATATCTTACTAATGCTAAGCTATGGGCATCTCAGAACACCGCTGATGTATATAAAGGTTATAATGCTTTATCAGAATCTCCATTAGCTAATAGAAAAGAAATAGTTAGAGCTATAAGAACTAATGATTTATCTAAACTAAACGATGCTGATAAGTTAATAGCTAATCAATTAAAAACAGACCTACGTTCTGCGTCAGATATACTTAGTGATATGGGTATATATGATAAAGACTTTTCAAGAGATAATACTATTGCACAATATGCAATGAGTAATTTACTTGATACTGATTTACTCCATAAAGATATTATGGATATTATATCAGGTAGAAAACTTAGAGATACCGCGTCTAAGATGTTTAGAAACCCTAACTTATCTAAGAGAGTTCTTAGCGCTATAGATGAAGGTGAGAGGTTATATGATAAAAATAAAACTGCGTTCTTATCTCAGAAATTAGCTAACACAGAAGACCCATTGGGAGAAGTTATAGCTCGTCATGAAAACTTAGCACAAGGTACACCTAGCAACTATGCTAGAATAATTGGTAGGGCTACAGATGAGCAGATGGCTAATGTGCTAGACAATACTATTAAAGCTCAATTAGATGATGCAGTAAAAGTTAGACAAGCTGTAGAGGTATTCTCCAACGCTATTAATGATGAGATGTTAGGAATCAAGTTAAGCCCTGCTGATAAATCTAAATATATAAATGCATTTAGAGACAGTCTTAAACTTGATGTAAGTCAAGATAGAAGACCTGATTTCTTAGAGGCATTAAACAAATCTGGTATAGACACTGTACTTAAACAACAAGGAAATCCAGTAGCATATGAATCTCTTAAAGGATTCTTTGCTCCTAAAATGAACTCTGCAATAGAAGGATTCAATAAAACATTTAAGAAAAACGTATTAGGTACACCAGCATGGACAATAGGTAACAGACTTGGTGAGTGGTCTCTTAATGCTATTGAAGGCGTAGAGACTATGGACTATATGGATATCATGAAGTATAAAGATGATATACCAAAAGCGTTTAAGCTTCAGACATCTTATAACGCTTATCTAGATGCCGGTAACGAAGCATTGGGCAAGGCTGCTAAAAAGACATTTGGTTCAAGGTCAATTAATAAATCTATCGTAGACTTTGGTAAGTCGTTCGGTAAATTTAAAAACTCTGATAAGACTGGTAAAGACTTAGGAGAATTAATATTAAACTGGGTTGGTGATTTTAGCAACGCTACTGCATCTCCTATATTTGAAATAGAAGCCAATATGGAATATCTTGATAGAGCTGCTAACTTCATTAGACAAGCTAAGAGATATGCTAAAAAGAATAAAATGAAAGTCGGTGATGTAATTAAAAAATCTAATACCGATAGAAAATTGTTCAATGAATTAAATAACGCAGTTAATAAATCTCTAGGTGATTACTATGGCAGGAACTACGCATTACCTAGCGGTCTACAAAACTTTACAAACTTAGCTATACCGTTCTACAGATTCCCAGTACAAACTCTAAGAACTACGGCACATGCTATAGCTAACCATCCTGGTAGGTTTGCTAGCAATGTAACTATACCTGCTAGAGGTGGTAATGTATTATCAGAAGCTATAATGAACTACTATGGCTTAGACCCTGATAAATACGAAGGTGGTGTACCATATAAACTAGACGATGGTAGTGTTAGAACATTGGGTATGATACCTACACCTATAGGAATGGTAGCACCTAGATTTTTAGATGCTGGTAAGTTCGCTAGTATGGTTAACCCGTTATTTAGTGGTGAGATGTTAAACGCATTGAAATACCAAAAAGACTTTGGCGATGGTGAGATTAAAGTACCTACATCTCCTAGATATACAGCAATGAAGATTAATAATCCTATGGAAGCTATGAACTATAAACCTACAGTAGGTGAAAGAGCTAGTCTTATACTGAATGAGATACTAGGTTCTACATCTAACCCATATATCTTAGGTACAAGAGTATTACCTCAGACTGTAGACACAGTTCTTGGTAGAGGTAGACAACCATTCTATGATACTATGCAACCCATCGGGTATAAGGTAAATAAAGATGGTAAGAGAGTATTTGAATTTGAAAGAGAGTTCAATAACATCAAAGGACCAGTTAGATATACATTACAAAATCCTGAAGGTTATAAGAAAACATTACCTGTAGAATTATTAGGTGGTCAGGTTGGTATATCTACCAGACCTAATTATCCTAAGAAGGGTCCTAAAAAATCAGACATGAAGAAAGCTGCTAATGTACGCAAGTATGCAGCTAAGAATATAGAAAAGAATAGATAGAGGTAAATAAATGAGTATAGCAAAACCTTTTACATTCGTAGCTAATACATACGCAAAGGCTAGTGAAGTTAATGCAGACTTTGATACTGTATATGCTCAAGTAAATACTAATATATCAGCTATAGCACAGAACTCAACTGATATAGATAATCTAGAAAATAATAAAGCAGATATAAATGGTAGTTCCGCACAGCGTTTTGCTGTAGCGGATGCCATTACGAATAGCGATGCTATTAACAAACAAAGTCTAATAAAAGCTATAGGCAATATACTTGACTATATATCTGGACTAATTATTTCTAAAGACAGCGGTAGCCCAGAGGATACTATAATAGTATCTCCTGGTTCTTGTTATGATAGTACACATTCAGTAGTTTTAAGTCTTAATAATTCAACAAGCAAACAGAATTTAAACCAGGCTGCTAACGCTACTTATTATGTATATATAATAGGCAATTCTACAGGCAGTTCAGTTGATATATTAATTTCTACTTCTTCTACTACACCAGCATTACCTAGTGGTTATACATTGTTTAAACAAATAGGTCGTTATACAACAGATGGCGATGGTAAAATAAATACAACTAGTAGTTGCGGACATCCTATTAATCAATCATTTCCAAAAGAAGTTTATTCTAATGGGCAATCATGGTATAGAGTATACGAGGATGGTTGGTGTGAACAAGGTGGGGTATTTACTGGCAATGGTTCTGGAGTAGCTTATGGTTATATATCTGGTGGTACTGGAGATACGGCAACTATTTCATTGCTTAAAAATTTCTCCAATACAGATTATATAGTTGAGCTGACTGGTGATAAATGGCAAGCGGGTGATGCTTCTTTTTATGTCCAAAATAAAACAGTTAGTAATTTTAAATATTGCTGGGGTGGATATAATAGTGGCTCAAGAGTAGAAGGTCTAGCTTGGGTAGCTCGCGGTTATATAAGTTAAGGAGATAAAGATGGAAATTAAAGCAGAACTATTAAAACCATATACAGATGAACAAAGAATGGAATTCATCGTAGAACAAAATCATAATAACGGTTACGAAATACGAGAAACAGAAGAAGCTCTGCAGGCTTTGGGATATACAGAAGAAGAAAAAGAAGAACAAGAACAAGAGCGTATAGGTAATTTACAATGTACTAAACGTGTATTTGTATTAATGCTTGAGCAATTAGGATTAGATTACTTTGAGAAATTAGAGCCTGCTATAAATGCTAATAGACAAGCTAAACTAGAATGGGAATTATGCGTAGAGTTACAACGTAAGAATCCTTTACTAGACCAATTGGCATCACAATTCGGTATTACTTCTAAACAATTAGATGATTTGTTTAAATTTGCAAATAATGAAATTACACAAGAAGAATTTCTAAATAAATAATTAGAGGCTATTAGAAGCCTCATAAACGATAGTTTATATTTAATAGGATAACTTATATATAAAATTAATTTAGTAGGTCTTGAATGACCTTACAATGGGGTATAAATAAATGAGTGAATTAAAAGTACCAGTTAAACAGGGTGAAGAATTAAACTTAGGATTTACAATTAAAGAAGAAGATAATCCAATGGACTTGTCTGATTATACAATTAGATTTCAAGTTAAGCGTACACCTTTAGAGAAAGCTCCTGCTATTATAGATAAAGCTATAACTGTAGTATCAGATATAAATGATGTAGGACAGATTAATTATCCCTTACAAGGACAATTTGTAGTCCATCTCAAACAAGAAGATACATCTTATCCTACAGGAGAGTATGCTTTAATAATAGCTTTAGAAGCACCTAATTATTTTGACATCATTTCTAGTAAATGTTGTAATAAAGCAATATATAAGATATGCGAACAATAGGAGGCATAATGCCAGATATTAATAGAGATATATCTATAGAACAAATAGATTATGAAATAGATGTTAATAACGTAGAATACTCAATAGAAATAAATCCTCAACAAACTTTTACTCTAGAGTTAAATGAACAAGGACCACAGGGTGCAAAGGGAGATAAAGGTGATAAAGGAGACCAAGGGGAACAAGGTATACAAGGTGAACAAGGAGAACAAGGTCCTCAAGGGATACAGGGTATACAAGGTGAAACTGGCGAGACTGGTAATGGTATTAGCTCTATTGAGCTTACTGGTACAAGTGGGTTAGTTGATACTTATACTATTTACTATACAGATGGTGACAATACTACTTTTGACGTTACCAATGGTAAAGATGGACAAGACGGTGCAGATGGGCAAGCAGCTACTATTAGCGTAGGAAGTGTATCTACTGGCGCAGCAGGAACAAGCGCAAGTGTAGTTAATAGCGGTACAAGCTCAGCTGCGGTATTTGATTTTACTATACCTCGTGGAGATAAGGGTGACACAGGAAGTACGGGAGCAGCAGGAACTAACGCAACTATTACGGGAGTTACTGCAAGTGTAGATGGTAATGTAGGCACACCGAGCGTATCTGTAACTGTAGGCGGTACGGAAAGTGCAAGAACTTTTGATTTTGCTTTCCACAATCTTAAAGGTGCGGATGGTTCTGGAAGCGGAACTGTATCTAGTGTTAATAACATCTCACCTGATGGAAACGGTAATGTTACGTTAACTGCTGGTGATGTAGGAGCTTTACCCAGTTCTACAACCATTGGTGATGGTGCAACTACAATCACAGTAAACAGTACGGCAGTAGGTACAATAACTGCTAATCAGACCACGAGCGGAAGTATTAATATTTCTGTACCGACTGATACGGGTGACTTAACGAATAGTGCAGGATATATAACAGGTATAACTTCAACAGATGTAACAACTGCATTAGGTTATACACCTTATGATTCAAACAATCCTAGTGGTTATACATCAAACGTAGGTACTGTAACAAGCGTAAACAATGTACAGCCTGTAAATGGTAATGTATCATTAACTATTCCTGATACAAGTAACCTTGCGGATAAGGATTTATCTAATTTATCAAGTACAGGTAATGCTAAGTTCCAAAAACCTTTGGTAAGTGGTACAAATATAAAGACTATTAATAATAATTCTATCTTGGGCAGTGGTAATTTAATAGTAGATACTTTGCCTTCTCAAACTGGAAATGCAAATAAAGTTTTAACAACAAATGGCACTAATGCAAGTTGGACTGAACTGACAGAAGTACCTGTCATTACGGAAAGTTATGTAAACGGCACATCTTGGTACAGAGTGTACAGTGATAAATGGTGCGAGCAAGGCGGATTTATACCATCAGCCAATGGTGCATATACCAAAGAAATAACTCTTTTAAAACCTTATGCCAATTCAAATTACACAATTACAACCGGTACTACAATGTCAGCAGGAAGCTCTTATGTTTGTACAATAGTCCGATATCCGTCCAGCACTGTAACAAAAACAGGGTTTAAAATATATATACCTAACGGCACTTACGCTTGTTACTGGAAAACCTGTGGGTATATAAGTTAGGTAAAACAATGAAAGCAATAAAACAAACAGTAAGAAAATACTATAAATATGTTGATGGTTCTTGGACAAGACCTAACCTCACTGCTAACGGCGTTATGGGAGGAAGTTCTTATGCAGCTTCTGCAAGCAGTACGTGGAGTAGTAACTACGCGTATCGTGCATTTGACGGCATCACTACAGCAGGCAATTGTTGGGAATCTAGTGCATCACCATCAACGTTAACTTTTTATAGTCCTGTACCAATCAAAGCTACGTCTTTCACTTTTAGAAATTATTACGCTAACACATCTTCCACTAACACTCCTAATACTGTCGTAATATCAGGTTCAAATGATAATTCTACTTGGACACAGTTAAAATCATATACTAATACAAACTTTACAGCCAATGCTACGTGGACAGTTAATATTACAAATAATAATTATTACAAGTATTATAGGTTTTCTGTATCGGCGGGTGGTGCTTATATGTTTATTGTTGAACTCGATATAACCGCAACGCAAAGGATTGTACAAGAAGGTTCAGCCTCAGACTATGATTTCTATGAGGATGTAGATGTTTGTAAAGTAGTAAAAGCCGGGAATGTATATAAAGCGATAAATCTATGAGTAAAAAAATCTTAGTAATATTATACATAGGATGGTTAACAAATCTACTAAAACATTTCTACATACTACCTTGCGTAGATTGGCAGGAACACGAAATAACTGGAATAGAATTTAAAATAAAATTTTGAGGGTAAGAATGAATATTAAACCAATAAATATACCACCTACAACAGAAAAGTATTTGACATTTGGTATTACTACTAAGAAACCAATTAAAAAATATTATTCTGCTAATTGTTGGAACGAGATATCAGAGGGAGCTTATAAGGATTATTCGTTCAAGATATATAATAGTTACCAGTTCGGTAAAAAATGTTCTACTCTAATTATATTAAGAGAGATGGGTACTTGGGTATTATCTAAACTTAAATATAGAGATTATAATAATAAGCCAAAGGTACTATGGAGTTATAGAGAAGATAAAAAATAAAAGAAAGGAGCAATATTATGGCATGTGGTGGCAAGAAAAAAAGAGGGAGATAATCATGGTAATTCATTTTAAATCTGCTTTTGAAAATTTATCGGAAAAAGATGTAGATGAATTCATAAAGTTAAATAAAAACAAACTTATAGGTAGCAGTATATTCACATCTAATAACTCTATCACATCTAAAATAGTTAGATTTGTAGAAAAAAAGAAACTTAATAGAGACGGTTTTATTCCATCACATACAGGTTCTATAATTGAATATAATAATAACATATATGTGTTTGATATGAAACCACTAAGAGCATCTATAACTTTATTAAAAAACTATTTACTTAATACTAAAGATGATTTTTGTATTGTGATTAGAGATTATGACTTAGACAGTAAAATGTTTTCTGCGAATATTGCATATCATATAGGAGAGTTCTATCCATTTCTAAGTGCAATATCTAGTGTGTTTAGTAAAAGAAATACAAAATATAGAACACACTGTTCGGAACTACATTTAAGAGAGTTACAGAAACAAGGATTGTTTTTAGATATTAATGCAGAGATAACTCCGTTAGAGTTACTTGATGTATTGACCAATGAATAAAATATGTTATAATATAAATAGGGATAGGTAATGCAAACCGAAAAGACATAAGCCTTAATGTCCTTCCCTATTTTTATTACTAAGGCAATTACCAAAAAGACAAATTCAATGCAAATAGCAATATGAAACCATCTGTATTTTCTTAGTCCGTTGATATAATTAAATATAATTTTAAAATAATTCGTTTCCATTATATTAGTCTTAAAGTTGCAAAAATTGTATATTTTAATCCGACGCTATATTGAGAATTTTATCACATAAATTATGTAAAATATATCAGCCAAACAGCTATATGGCTGTTTAGCTGATGTAATCGCAGAAAAACTAATAATCCCCCTTAATAATTTTTATAACTTTGAGTTTAATCGGCTTAATAGCCGATTTTGTTTTATACGAAAAAAGAAAGGAAAAATTATGACAAGAGACAGTATAGATATTCAATATCCGGTTTTAGACCACACGGAATCCGTTGCTAACATAGGTATTACAGAAAAAACTGTTACACAGGCAAACGGTATAAAAATAAAAAATGCATTCTCAAATAAAAACAATTCTTTATTTATTGTTATTAATACAACAGCCTCCGGCGGTTCTCTTCTGACGGTAAAAGCAGGAGATGCTTATCCGAATTCAATGTTAGGTGATGTAGTAATTGAGCTGCCTGAAGGCATTTCCGCAATTCAGCTTCAGGACCTTGCAAGATTCCAGAAATCAGACGAATCAATTGATTTGGATTTCGCAACGGGCTTTACCGGTAAAATTTATGCTATTGCAAAATGGGCAGGTGTAAGACCTGTTCAATAACAGTTGATTAAAGAACTCTCTTTACTGTTCGGCTTCGGGCAGTAAAGAGCAGTTTTTATGAAAGGAAAATCTAAAGGTAAATCAAAGTCAAATGATATAATAATTATTGGCGATTATTCTATTCTAAAAATAAATAATAACTTAGTAGGACCTACAGATATTATTATTGATACAGAAGATATAGATAAGATAAAACAATATTATTGGAATTTAAGAGTAGATAGAAGGCATCCAAATTGTAAGCCGTATGTAGAATCACATATACTTGGTAAAAGAATACATCTACATAGACTAATAACCGATTGTCCAGATGGGATGGTAGTGGACCATATAGATGGTAATAACTACAATAATAGAAAAAGTAATTTAAGAATAGTAACTCAACATTTAAATACTTTAAATAGAAATAAAACTTCACATTTAAGATACGATAAAAGAGGTAGATGTTATATAGTATCAGTTAGTATTAAAGGTAAAACAAAATACATTTGCTATACTAGAGATATAGAAGAAGCTAATAGATACGCAGAACAATTAAATGATGATTTAAAAAATTTAAGAATAGATAAAATATTAAATAGTAAATGTAAATGTATAAGTAAGATATTATAATATTACTTAGATAATATAATATCTATATTATAGTATTATAATATAATATATATAATATAATATCCAACCTTCCCTGCCGGTCGGTCGGATTAACCTAAGTCTAGCATATTTTTTAAATAAATGCAAGTATATTTACAATTTGTTACAAAAAGGAATAGTAATGAAAGATACTGAATCGTTAATTTATAATGAGCTAGTAGCTCTTAGAGAGGATTTAAAATCATATATGGAGAGGACCGATAAACGTATCCTCTCATTAGAAAAGTTTAAAGAGAAAGCCATGGGTGTTTGTATTGCTATCGGTGTAGCAGGTAAATGTATGTGGGACTATATTGTTGAGAAGTTTGTTTAGCCCACGCCAGCGAACATAGTTCGCTTAATAGTTTAATAGAGAGGATAATATAATATGACTAATTATCAAGATTTACAAAGAGTAGCAAGGATGCTAATGGGTCAAGGTGGACCTAACCCTTATATGGGATTG
>Ga0326511_10001004_pt1 | contig 24022 bp, 42 predicted proteins | sample 0_2496_0518_D_FD_203701 | JGI IMG/M metagenome (GOLD analysis project Ga0326511, IMG submission 203701) | Bovine rumen microbial communities from UC Davis, California, United States - 0_2496_0518 | ecosystem: Host-associated > Mammals > Digestive system > Stomach > Rumen | place: USA...
GCTACTAAGGCTATGTTAAATGCTCCAAATCAAAGAGCAGCAGCTTTAGAATTAGCAAAAGCTGAAAGAGAGGAGGCTGCTAAACATAAAGCAAAAGAAAGTAGACGTTTTAAGGGAACTAGAAAATCAGCTAAACCGATTGATCTTGGTGGAGATAATATTTCTGCTACAATTACTAAGAATGTGAATCCTAAAAAGCAAACTAGAGCCATTCTTGTTGAAGGAGGTAATACATCTTCTCCAAAAGTTATTGAGTCTATTGGCCACTCAGTTCCAACATCAACTAAACCACCAAAGAGCGTAATTGAAAAGGTTGCAGATCAAACTAAGAAAATAGTAGAAGAACATAAGCCACCTACACCGCCTTCATCAACTTCAAAGTCTATTGTAGAAAATACAGGAAAGTCTCTTGAATAGAAGACTGGAAGAGGTTTAGGAAAATATGGAAAGCTTGGATTAGGTGCTTTAGGTCTTGGCGCTTTAGGTCTTGGTGCTTATAAATATCATAAGTCAAAGAATGAGGATAAGAAATATTCTTGTTGTTTAGATGGTGATGAAGTAGCTTTGTTTTCTGATGTAACCTATTATAGTAAATTAATAAGAAGATGATAATAGATGGGTTTTTTGGGGATAGATTATATTCTGTTACCCTTGATGAAGATGAATATGCTTTATTTTCGGATTTAGTGGAGTAGAGAGGGTTTTTTGATCTTGATGAAGAATTATTAAAAAGGGCCAGAGAGAAGCATAAAGAGTGGTGTCGAGAATTAGAGCTTAAAAAAGCTAGTAGAGCAAGAGCTGTTCCTAGTCCTTAGAGTCCTGTACTTCATGAGGGCAGTCACATGTCTGCGACACCTAAAACAAAGACGGCGCTTGGTGAGTTAAAAAAACAGCCTAGCTCTATAGAACAATTAAAAAACGCACAAAGACCGGGAGCATTATAGCATTCGATAGAAAGAGCTAAAATTGCTGCTGCTAGACCTATTCCTAAAAAAGCTATTTCTAGAGATATGTTGGAATAGAATCTTGCGAAAGCAAAAGAAAAGAGTTTAGAGCTGCTAAAAGCACAAAAACCAGAAGTAATATAGAACACCATAGGGAAAGCTAATAAAGCTGCTCTTAAGAAATCTATTCTTCCAGCAGGAAAATCATGGGCTAGTCTTATTAAAAGATTTAAATAAAATAATCTCTAGAAACCTTGAAACGTTTCTAGAGAACATTAATAAACGATAATAATAATTTAAACTATGGATATAAAGTCTTGTTTACTTAGAGTATGGGACGTAAATGTACCAGCATCTGACGGATCAGTAATATCTAGATAGGTTTTTGAGGAATATCTCAGAAGTCCGTAGTATCAAGAATAGATCGAGGCTGGTAATGCGTTGGGATCCATGACTCATATTAGTAGAGACACTAAACATTTAGCTAACAAAATTGGTGATGTTAGTAAGTTGATCGGAAAAGACGATCAAATGCTTTTAGCTAATGAACCTGCTGCTGCTCCACCAGTCTGGAGAATTAAAAGATTATTTTTTGATGGTTCATGGTTAATGGCTGAAATGGATATTCTCGACGAAGAAAACGCCGATGAATTAATGAAAAACAGTATTACTCGTCTTAAGAGTCTCTTAAGCCAAGGAGTTCTTCTTGGAGTATCTGCTGTTATTGTTGCCTTCTGGGATGGAGGAAAAGGTGGTGCTGATGTTTGCTAGAAGATTCATTCTATCAAGAGCATTGACATAACCCAGAACCCTTCTCAAAAGAAAGCAAGAATAGTAGATATTATGGATTCGGAGGGAGACTCTATTTTAGATGATGTAAGAAGCTTCTCTGAGACCGAAGAAACTCAGATGAAGTCTGGTGTACCTATTACTAAGACATTTTCTGATTACCCAGGAATTTCAGAACTCCCCAAGACTTCGAAGGTAGGCCTGAAATATGCTACTCTTAAGGTAAAGCAGTTTTCTTGTCTTAGTGAGGTAAAAACATATTCTATAGCTACAGTCAAGGAGCGTGTTAGGTATGGTAAAATGAGCCCTAGAATGTAGTTTAGAAGATTAATGATTGATTATAAAGGTGCCTTAAAAGCGGGTGGTAATAATTTAAGTGACGCTGATAGATAGATAATGAAGTCACTTTTTACTAATGACATTTTACTTTTAATTAAACAAATCCACCCCGAAATTTTAAAAGGAAAACAGATAGCAACCCTACTTGGTGCATCTAGTATTTCAAAGAACGCAAGGTTGGCTGCACAAAGGCTCCAGTTGCCTTATCGACTTGCAATGCAGCAAATATCTAAGACTGGAACTCTATCAAAAGATAGAATGTCCAAACTTTAGAGTTGTTGGACAGAATTTACCCAGTCTTTAGTAGATGAAGTATTTGAAGGTAAAACCTTAATGGGCGCAAATACTTCCAATGCCTCTGAAGAAGAGGAAGAAAGTTAATTAATGGAGGAATAAAAATTATGAGAAGAAGACTTTTTGGTGAGATCGCTGAGGGCGGCCAGAAGATTAGAAGATCATTATTTTCTACTTCCGCCTACCCTAAGCGCCGTAAATTATTTAGCAATATTAGTAAAGTTTGCTAGGATTGCGGAGAAGTAGTTGATAATTATACTGAAGCTTGCCCCAATTGTGGTGGTAATCGCTTTAATTATCAAGAAACTCCAAATGAAGAAACAATTAGTAAAACTTTTTCTAATATTAGAAATTAGAAAAGACGATCATTGTTTTGTGACTCTCCTTGCTGTGAAGAAGAAATTTATGTTTGCCAAGACTGCGGACATGAGTTTCAAGGAACACTGTCAGATGACTTGAGATGTCCAAACTGTGGTGGGAACAGAGTTGTTAAGAGAGGTGGTTATGGCGATGCTATAAGCTGTGACGAGTTCCCTGAGACCTGTGATGCAACTGGTGAGGCCCTGAAAGAGTTCTCTGGAAAGAGCGGAGATTTTGATCAATTACAAAAAGAATTTACAGATAGAGGTCTAGACTTAAATGATATAATTGATCAAGGATACGCCCAATATAATGAAGATGATAATACTGTCTGCTTTAGTGAAAATGCAGACGCTCTCTAGAAACTTTTTAGTCGTCTTGTGATATCAGTTACCAAGGAATTAGAGCTTGATCCTGTAGATTCAAAAGAAGCTCTCATTCGTAAACTCGAAGATTCTCCAACAATGCCTCCAAAGGCTATTATTTTAATAAAGAAAGCTCATGGTATTTTGCCAGTAGATTCTTGTTGTTAGGAGACCCCTTGTGAGTGCACGAATTATATAAAAGATAGCGGACTTGAAAATGATCTTAAGTTAGTTCATGGCGGTCAAGTTATCTCTTTAAGTGACTTAAATAATATAATTAAGTCTCAATACAACGATGCTCCCGATGATATTTTAGATAAACTAGTTCAGTCTGGCCTAGTAAATATCAGTGGTAGCTCTGTTAGAGTAAATAATTAATAAATTAATATTTTCAATGAAATAGACTAAGTTTATGCAAGTAATGTTCTCCGCCGTAGAAAACGGTGATGAGGAACTTACTAGTCAAGTTGCTAATGATATTGAGACTGCTAAGGCTGAAGGTAATGTTGAAACTGATGAAGTTTCATATAATAATCTTGGCGAAGGAAAAGTTCTTGTTTTAGATAAAGTAAATCAAGAAGCTACTATTGCCGAGATGCCTGAGGATGAAGCAGCTACGTATGATTTAACAGCTGTTCCTGATGAGGAATTAGATAAATTCCTTTATCCTGAAGAGGATGGTGTAACGCCAGACGAAGGTGTTCACGATTTTTATATTCCAGAGGATCAAGCCCCATTCGATGACACAGAAGCTCCTTTAGCTGAAGAAGAAGCCTAGCAACAGTTCTCTGTTTCAACGGACAATGAAGTTGTTCTTCGTATTTTCTCGGATACTCAATTTTATGATAGACTCTTTGCTGAGGTTCTTGAAAGTGAAGAAACATCTGTTGTGGGTGATCTTAAGATTGAGAAAATAGACGATGATACGGTTGTTGTGACAAGTCAGTCAACTGGTGATCAAGCTGCTGTTACTCTTGACGATGATGAAATGGAAGTAAAAGAATTAGATCAGAAAGAAATGTCTTACTATGATGATTATGATGAAGAGCCAGCCCTTTATTCTGTAATACTGGACGAAGATGAATATGAGCTTGCTCAGTACCTCTTTGGCGAGCCTGAAGAGATTGACGAAGGCGAGGAGGAAGACTACGAAGAGGAAGATCCAGAGGATGATGCATACTATGATGATAGTGAAGAATCCTATGAGCCTCAGTATATTGTTGGTATTGATGCTGATAATCATCAAATTGTTGATGCTCCTGTCTATAGTGATGAGCAGGCTCAAGAACTCGCCCAGCATCTTACTGAAGTAGGTGTAGATGGTGTGAATGTATTTGATTCACCAAGTGATGCCAGAGAGTATGCTGACCAGTTAATGGAAAGCGTTGGTGTTCCTACCGAGTCTGAGGCAGCTCTTGATGAGCCTCAGGAATAGACTTTCTCTGATTATACGATTTATACTACTCGTTATTATTCTTATGATGATTTAGAGAAAGCTACGTCTTTCATGATGAAGTGTTACAATGAAACCGATGAAAATTCAAGCAATACTGAAAAGATTGAAGACGCCATCGAGAGAGGCTCACAGGTAGAAACTGACAATGAAATAATTACTCCAGTTGATGACGAAACCGCTGTTGTAGAGGACAAGAACACCGGTGAGTATACCAAAGCCGTTATGGATGAAGGAGATATTGAATTGGAAGCTATTAGTGAGGATGAGGCTGATGATTTAACTGATGGAATCGTAGTAGATGATAAGGAGGACAATGAGGCTCCTTCCGAGGAAGACGAATCTGACGAGGAAGATGAGAAAGAGTATTCTGAAGTAGATACCTTTGAGTTTGTAACTAACTTTGGAATGAGACTCTACAGTGATGATGAGGATGCTCATGAGAATGTAGAAGATGCTATCGAATCAGGCGAAGAAATTGAAACAAGTGATGAAGTAATTACTCCTATCGATGATGAGACTGCTGTTGTAGAGGATAAGAATACTGGAGAATTCACTAAAGTAACTGTTGGTGAAGATGGTGATAAGGAAGTAGAGGCTATTACTAAGGAGGAAGCTGAAGAGCTTTATTCTTATATTGAGGTAGAGCCTACTGATGAAGAAACTGCCTTTGCTACTGCAACTAGATTCTTTGCAGATGCTATGGCTCCACAGCAGATGCCCCAACAGCCACAATAGATGGCCGCTCCTTAGCAGCAAGATCCTCAGCAAATGATGGATCAGCAAGGTATTCCTGTAGATGAAAATGGTAATCCTATTGAGGAAGTTCCCACTCAGGATCCTGCAACTCAGAGCGTTGAGGCTATTGAGGACAAGGCTCTTGTAGCTGTTCAGTCTATCCAGGCCGCTGCTAATGATGCCGTTATGGCTATTCAGCAAGCTAAAGAAGCTCCTGCTCCTGGCCAGGAAGAGGATCTTTAGGAAGCTCAGTTCTCACAGTATTATGAGAATGAAGATCCCAGACTTTTCGCTGAGAGTGAGGAAGAAGATACTTTAACCACTTGGTTATCAAGAATTAATTAATTTTAAAGATAATTTAGATATATAATATGTATAGCAATTTTATGTTAAACCCTGATATGCTTGATGCTCTTCATAGTTCATCGGTATCTTGGGACGACGCTGCTCAGCGTGCAAAAGAATATCAGAAGATTTTCGCTCGTAATGAGGAACTTCAAGATTTCTATAATGCAAATAAGCCTAACTTGCTTCAGAAGACCTTCTCCGGCTATGCCGAGACCCCACTTTTGAGCACCCAGTATTTTAATGCTTCTGTTGCTGCCTTCGTTAGCTCTTTCGCAGGCTTTATGTCTATTGAAAGAGACTTTGAGCAGCCAACAGGTCTTTTCTACTGGTTTGATGTACTTGGTGTTAGCGATCTTCGTAACATCATTCCAAACATGGGACCAGATAACTATCAGGATATCCAGACCATGGGTGGCTTCGAGTTTGAAGTTACTCCTTCAAGTGGTACTCAGTATTCTGTTATTATTGGTCGCAAGATCCTCCCTTCTTCGCTCCGCGTAAAGGTTGTTGATAAGAGTAGTGCTACTACTGTCGTTTCTAAGTATGAGTTAATTGACAATGGCCAGGGTACTTTTATGGCTGTTGCTGGTAAGCTTGGTTCGACCACTGCTCCTACGATCAATTATCTTAATGGTAAGGTTGAGTTTGAGCTCGGTACTGCTGTTAGCAATGCTACTTATTCTACTATTACTATTGTAGGTAAAGAAGATGTAACTGGTACTCCTTCGAATACCATTGGTGCTTCTAACGCTCATGTTAATGATAAGCGAGTTATTGCTAAGATGCAGCAGTTCGGTCTGACCACCGTGCCTGATATGCTCGTAGCTGAGTATAATATCGCTTCTCTTGGTGCTCTTAAGAAGGCTACTGGCAGTGATATGGCTAGCTTCCTTTTCACCAAGCTTCGTGAATTATACACCAAGACTATTAACTATAAGCTTATTACTACTCTTGAAGAGGGCTACAATGGTAACACATTGACTGACCTTGACTTGAATATGAACTCCCTCAAGGGAACCTTCTATGATTATCGTAGCCGCATTGATCTGTTTGATTCTTACTTGATCAATGTTGAAAGCGCACTTGCAACCAAGGCCGTTAAGGGTGTTACTACTACAGCTTATGTAGCTGGTAACCAGGCATCTAATATGTTCCAGAAGGGACGTATGATTGGTAAGTTCCGCAAGAACGATAAGATGACTTACATCAATGACCTTCTTGGTTGGTATGATGAAATCCCTGTACTCCGTTCTACTGATATCCAGGAGAATGCTGGTGAGGGTACTTTCTATGCTATCCACAAGACTCCTGATGGACAGATGGCTCCTCTTGCTCGTGGTATTTATATGCCACTTACCGATACCCCAACCGTAGGTAACTACGCTAACCCAACTCAGATGGCTGCTGGTATTTACTATCAGGAGGGTACTCGTATCATGGCTCCCGAGCTCGCTCAGAAGGTTACCTTCAAGCTTGGTATCTAATAACCTAGAGTTATCTCTAACTCCTTAAGTTAAATAGGTTTACAAATAATAAAGAGAGAATTCTTTGGGTATATTCCTGGGGATTCTCTCTTTTATTTTTATTATTATGGCAACATACAGAATTAAAAGATTTTCTCTTCCTTCAGACTGGGATGAAGATGATGATAAATATGTAAGAATGGTTGAAAAAGCCAAAGAGAGAAATAAAAAGATTGCAAGAATAGGTCCTTACATTGCACCAGTAGGATACGGTTTATCTGGAGCATTAATTGGTGGAATAGCTGGTTCTAGTCATTCTACTAAAGGTGCTATTGTTGGGTCATTAGCTGGTGCTGCTAGTGGTGTTGCTGGGTCTTATACTGGTAAGAAACTCGCTGATTCTTTTTTAAAATCAAAAGGTATAAAGCCTCGTAGCTATAAAGAACTTTCGGAACGTGATCAAAAGTAGGCTAATAGAGCTTTGTCAAAGTATAGAAAGATGAAAACCAAAGAAGAAAGATCGGCTTATAGAAAGAAAATTGGATCAAAAATATAACATAAGATGATTATTTATTATGGCAATATATAAAATCAAGAGATTTTCTTCATCACAACATCTTCCTTCAGACTGGGATGAAGATGATGAGGCTTTTGTCGAAAAAATTAACAAAGCTAATAAAGAACGTTAGTAGAAAATAGATAATTTTAGTCCGCGTTTTGGAGCAGCTATTAGTGCTCCACTTGGTGCATCATTAAATGCAGCTATTCGTGATACATCTTACTTATCGCGTTCTTCTATAATTCCGAGCATTGTTGCTGGAGGGATTGGTTATACAGCTACTCATCTTAAAAATAAAAAGTTAAAAAAGAAAATTGATGAGTCAAATTAGATAAAATCTAATTATAAAAAATTAAAGTCTAAAGATAAAAGATTAGTTTATAAAAACAACTATGGCAACATATAGAATTAAAAGATTTTCTTCTCAATAGAAGTTATTTATGTTAACTAATGTAGATCCATCTCAAATGGTGAAAGTTAATGTTAACGGATAGATGAGAGCAATGCGAGCAGGGCGAGCATATGAGAGAGGTTATATTACTGCAGAGTAGGCATCTAAATACGGAATTAATGGTTTACAAGATCTAAAAGCTCCGGAGATGTTTGCAAGTGGCGGCGGGGCTTCTTTAACTGGTGATGGAACTATTGTAACTAAATCCTAGGGTGGTTAGGTATCTAAGTATGGCGAAAAAGTAGGCATGAATTAGAATTTTTAGAAAAATGTACAATAGAATAATTAGCAATTTATATAGTAGCAATAGGCTAATTAGAATTGGAGAAATACAGTAAAATAGAGTCCGGATCTTCAATAGAGAGTAAGTCAAGTAGCTAAAGATAGCCGTAGAGCGGGATATAATGCAGGAAAGAATAGTGTTACCTTAATGGATTCTCTCAAGAAAACAGCTTCTACTACCAAGGGAAAACTTGGTCTTATCGGGGCTGGTGTAGCTACTCTTGGCGCTGGAGCTATGTTAGGAAGAGCTACTGCTGGTGGAAATAATCAATAGTAATTATGAAAAAATAGTTAATTTTTAAGGGAATTGTTTTAAATACCTCTTGTAAATATCTTTGGTGTCATAAAGGAAAATCTCCAAGTTTTACTGAAGCAAGAGACGTATGTGAAATAGTTTGGGTAGATTCTAATTCAAGGGCTTATTCTGATTTGTTTAATTTAAAACATGTTGGTCGAGATCAAGAATTAGAGGACATGAAAAAACCTACCCTTATTCCGGAAATAACAGTTACTTTAAATGGAATTACCCTAAAAAAATTAACTTGGGATTCACATATTATAAGAATTGTTATTGTTTAGGATTCAGACTCCAAAGTAATTTAGGATTATTGGCACACTACTATTATTGTTTCTTAGAAAGATTACCAAGATCCTGAATTCGTAGACTATATATTTTGGTCTGGTGGTTTGAAATATTTAACTCCCAGTACCCCAAAGAAATTATATAGTGGAACTAAATAGATTTATAATTTTCCTAAAATTATTATTCAAAATAGATCTTTAACTTTAGAATCAAAATCTCAAACTATTTATTCATTAAGAAATAAGTATGATGAGTATTTAATAAGATCTATTGATTATCAAGAATAGTTCTTTACAGAACTTAGAAAAATACTTGATGAATATGGTATTTAGTTGGTTAGATATAATCGAGAAGAAACAGTAACGACTACAGCTTATATATCTTATAGAATTTCTTCAACTCCAACTAAATATAATCACCCAAAATATGCAGACGTTGATGATACTTTTATGTAGCATACAGTTCCAATTGATTTTGAATTTCGTTGTGTTAATATGTAGATGTTTTATGATTTCAAAAATAGATTTAATAACGTTGACTTAGTTAGTAATTTTTGCGAATTTAAAACATGTGATAAATATGGAACTAGGTGGACTGCTGCAGTAAAATGGGGAAGAATAGGAGAAGATTTTAATCACAATTATGACCCTGATAATAATTCTAATTTTTCATATCAGTGTCAATTTAATTGTATTCTCTATTTTTATGAAGTTTATGACGAGTCTTCTTATTTTATAAGAGAGATACTTTATGAATTAGAAGCAGAAAATAAAGATGAAGAATACGAGACCATTGTAAAATATACAATATGATTAATTTTAGACAAAAGAAATAGCCAGTCTAGGATTTAATGACCAAAGCAATTCAACACTTAAGTAAGATTGGCAATAGACCTAATATTATATCAGAGGATCGAGCTAATGAAGTCTCTAGTGCAAACGCTAAATCTATGGTTCTACTAGAATTCATAAAAAATGAAGATGGTCGTTACTAGATAACTTTAATGGATAAAGGAAATGGCTCAGGTGGTCCTTATCCTTATACTCAAAAAATGGTTCAAGAATAGTTTTAGATGAATGTTCTTGATGTAAATAAGAAAAAGAGAACAATAACAGCTGACACAGAACATTATGGGGTTGTTATGGATATCATAGAAATTTTATCGTTTAAATATAATTTATCAGTAGTTCAATGATACAATTTAGAGAAAAAACATATTCTAGTAGAGAATATGATGCAATGAGGACTCTATATGTCAATCTTTGTAGAAGATTTGATAGAAATAGAATAAAAACTATTGATTAGAATCAATTAGCTTCTGCTTTAAAGGGTAATAATATAATTATAGAAAGATTTGTTATTAATAAGCCCTTTTTTGGTGTAGATACTTATAGAATTTATCTAAAGATAGGCGCTAGGGCTAAAATGCCAGATCAAGTAAGACTTCCTAGTCATAAATTTAAAAATAGGTTTGGTGATATTAAAACTAGGTTTAGAGGTGGTTGGGGTGATAAAACTCTATAGTTAGAAAATCATTATAGGGGTGAATTCGATCCTTCAACTGATACTAGATTTAGTGACACTAATGAAGAGTCTCGTTAGAAGTTATTCGGTGATAAGAAAAAAGGAGGCGGGGGTGGAGGAGAAGGAGTATCTTTTGAATTTACTCCATATATTCCAAATGAATATGAATCACAAGAATTAATGGCTGACGTTCTTCTTTTTGATAAAAAATCTAGAACATTAGTTTTAGAAGCTAAGACAGTTGATTCAATAATTGATTCTCTTAATCTTTTACCGTTTGGATTAAATTATAATATTCTTTTACTTGACGCTTAATATGATTAAATTTAGATACAAGAAGTATAGTGCTGTTGCTTCTGGAAAAATTCTAAATACTAATCAAGGGTTGGGTTTTAAAAGAGGAAGAAAATACGATACTGACCTAGATAGATTAGGTAGAATGGAAACAGCACAGAGAGAACTTACTAGAGGAATGGGAACATTTAACTAGGAAATGAGAAAACTTAATAAAGAGCTTAGAGGAGGTGACAGTTATGGCAACATATAGGATTAAAAGATTCTCTTATTAGCCAAAAAGAAGAAAATTATTTGGCTTAGGGGACATGGCTCAAGGGGCTATTGATACTACTAGAAACGTAGTTGGTTCTACAGTTGCCGGAGCTGGAAACATGGTAAGTGCTGCCGCACCTGTAGTTGGAGCTGGTACCGGTCTTCTTACAGCTGGAACTTTAGGGTCAGCGATAGCTCCGGTAACAGGAGTTATGGGTGCACTTGGAGGTGCCGCGACTGGCGCTGGTTTTGGTTTATTAGGTGGCCCATTAGGTCTTGGAATTGGTGCTGCTCTTGGTGCTATTGGTGGTGGTGTTAAAGGCATTTATGATGGTTATAAAACCACGGCTAAGGTTGGATATAATTTAGGCAATAGTGCAGCTAATGCAGCAGGAACAGCTATTCAAGGTGTTGGTAATGCAATAGGAACAGGATAATTATGAAAAAAATAAGAAGATTTTTTTCAACTGCATTACTTAAGTCGGCAGGCGGTGCTGTTGGAAATGCTGCCATGATGAATTCTGAGTCTATAAGTGATTCTGCAAAAGTAGGAACTGCCGCCGCGGCGGGTGGAGTTGGTAGTACTTCTTCTACCCTTAGCGTTTTAGAGAAAATGGCAGACGGTCAATCTAAAGGAATAAATATAAATAAATATACTAAAGAAGGTGCAGCTAATTTAGCATCTGGTGATTCAGTTTCTAGTATAATAAAGTCATAGATAGGTTCTGGTCTTAAGTCATCTGCTAATGATGCTATGGAAGTGCCTAGTTAGATGGGATCAAACATAATGATGGGCGGAGGTGCTGCTGGAGGAACTATTTTAGCAAAAAAAGCTGGTCTTGGAAATACAGGTCAAATGGTAGGTTCAATGGTAGGTTCAATGGCCCCTTCTTTATTTTCAGAAAAAGAAAACAATATGATAGATTCAATAATGGATAAAAGATTCACTGTTGGTGAAGATTTAGAGGATGGTGTTAAGAGTGTTGGTAACGCTGCAGGTGGTATTGTTGGAGGGGCTGTAGGTACTCTCGGTGGTGCTGCCATGGGTGCTGGTGTAGGCGCAATGGCAGGTGGTGCTTGGAGAAATCACCAAGTAAAATCTGCGCTTAATGAAGCCAATGAGATTGCTGGTAAATTCTAGTCAGGGGGATATTAGACTCCGGAAGCTATGTCTCAAGCCAAAGCAAGATTTAATGAATTGACTGGTAAGCCAGCCGCAGCACCAGCTAATCCAATTCCCGGAGTTCCAACGTCTCCAAATAAGGTACATTCCAATTTAAATAATTCTACTGTGAGTGCTGTAAAAAATACAGCGAAAGCCAGAAATACTTTTGGTCGTGGAAAAGGTGCTTTGGTAGGAATGGGGGTTGGTGCTGTTCTTGGGGGCATGCATGGTAATGAAAAAGGCTCTTCACTATTCTCTCAAATAGAAGAAAATAGTGATTCTATAATGCAAAAAGAGTTTGGAGTTGGCCGAGAGGCTGTAAACTTCGCAAAAACCACTGGGAAATATCTTTGGGAAAAGAGAGTACCAATAGCTAAGTAGGCTGTTATTTGGGGTGGTGTTGGTATGGCCGGTACCTATGCTGCAGATAAGTTAATTGCTCATGATGCTAAAAAAATAGGATTAATGCCAAATAATAATTAGTAGTAGACTCAAAATTAGAATAATCAAAAATAGTTTGGTGTTGGAAGTGTTTTATAGAAAACCTGGAAATATACTGGTGGACTAATAAAAGAAAATAAAAAAGAAGCTATTGGTGCAGCTGGCTTTATGGGTGCTATGTCTGCTATTCCTTATCTCTCTCAAAGAGGACAATATATGAGAAGCAAAAAAGCTGTCTCTTAGACTCAACCCCAGCAATAGTTACAACAATAGAAACAGTTTGGCATTGCGGGTTTTGTAAGAAAAGGAGGAGGCATGGTCGTTAACGGATTAAAAGCCGCTGGCAACATGGTAAAAGGTTTTGTATATGATCCAAAAAGAGGAACCTAGATTTCTAAAGATTTTTAGAGAATAGGGAAATAGAATAATAGTATGTGGGCTCAGAAAGCAGGTAATTGGGTAGAAAACCATAAACTAGCCGCTGGCGTTGGTGGTGCTGCTGCTACATTAGCTTCTTTTGAATTTATGAGGCCCGGTGAAAAAATTACTAAGTCAATACTTAATAAGGCCGACAAAAACGCTTTTGAGTATGAGAAACAACAAAATTAGGCAGTACAATGATAAAGTTTAAGTAGAAAGAGTATGGAGGAAGTAGTAAGGCAGCCTTAGCTTTGTCAGGTGCTGGCCTAGGGGTTTCAGTATTGAACCTCCATACAAATAGAAAAAACCGAGAAGAGGGAAGAGAAGATCGAAGGGCACAAACTAAAGCATTAGACCGGTTAAATGATACGCTTACAAAAGTTGATGATAGATTGATAGAACATCCACAGTCATATGTTCCTTATTCACCCCCTTAGCAACTACAACAACAAGAGCCAAATACGTTTAGGTAGAGATTATCTTATATTTTTAAATAGAAGAATAATTCATATACAACAAAACATGCTCTTTAGGGTGCTGTAATAGGTGGTGCTCTTGGTCTTGCTAGTTTTAGAAATTTATCTTTTGATGGAAGATAGGGGATTCTTCCTGGAACTGAAAATGCATATTATAAAAGTGGAGGAGATATTCGAGTAGATAATACTCAGGTAGCCAAAAATAGAGCTATTGCGGTTGGCGCCTCTGTCTTAATCGGAGCGGCTCTTGGTGGAATTTATGGATTAATAAAGGATTCCTCTAATTCTTTTAATCGCCATTAGGTTGACGAAAGACTATCTGACAGAATTACTTAGAATTTAAAAAATCTTGGTTTTAAAGAGGGAATCCAGTTTACTAGAGATCCTAAAACTGCTGATCTTTTAAAAACTAAAGTATGCGTAATTATTAGTAGAACTAATGGTGATCTTAAAATCGTCATTAATTATGTAAATGATCCTAAGTTTAAAGAAGAGGCTCAAAAGATAATTAAGAATCTCCCACCATCAGCTGTAGCATTAGAAAAGATGGGAGATAGATTTAATGATATTACAATAACTACTGTTAGTGATAAAACTCAGGATCCAGCTTTAGTTTCTGGAATTCTAGAACAATTTATTCGTAGAAGATATCCTGTGTATATAGTTGAAGTTGGTTAATTAAATTTTTATATATAAAATGGCACAATGGAAATAGGCTTTAGAGCCATATGTTAAAGTTATAGAGTCCGTTAAGACGGCACCTCTTAATCCAACTGCTGGCGAAGACTTAATTATTGGAGCTGTTATCATTTCTGATGCAGGTCCTGGGGTACCTACCTTAATTACATCTCAAAAGGAGTTTTTAGCAACTTATGCTGGTAAGGAATTAACCCAGACGTATACTAGTTCACTTAATGATTTATATACGTCTGATCCCGGATCTGAGTTAGCATCAACAATGTGGCTCAATGCTTATCGTCTCAGCGGTTCAGGTAATTTATTAATCTCCAGAGCAACTAAGAAGGGTTCTGGTAATTATGTTAAATCTTTAGGTATTTTAGATAATAATGATTATATTATTAAAGACACTGAAATACTTAGAAGAGTTAATAAGTTTAGATTAACTGTTGATACTACTCACCCAGATGGTTGGGCTTTGGCGGTTAATGAAATAGGCGTGATTGGCAATCTCGTTAATGATGAAGGATCTTGCTGTGATTTTATCGTGGATAATGTTCCAGATCTCGTCGAGATGCTTAATGAGACTACTAAGTTTTTCTCACCTGATTACGTTTATCTTAAGGTGAGTGATCAGAACGCTCATTATTATGATAAGGTTTCTCCAGATGATGTTAATGATGATAACAAGTCTGAGATAACTGGTGTTTTATTTAATGAAGTTTATCTTTCTAGAAATTTCCTTGATACTTCTTGGGTTTCTGGTCTTGAAGTAGAAGATTCAGAAGACTCTAAGGTAGATGAACCAGGTTATGCTTATATTCTCCCTATGCTGTCTTTAAATGGCTCTGCTTCTGGTGGAGACAGTGGCGATGGAACTGAATATACTGTTTATCAGGGCGTTTGTGATCCAGCCACTCTTTAGGGTGAAGGAGAGTTTTCAGAAGTTTCAGTTGAAAGATTATTAGATAGAAATACAGTTGATCTCATTACTTTTACCATTCACGATGGTGAAGTAAAGTCTCATCAATTTAATGCGTCTTAGGGTCGAATTTTCTTAATGATCCCATAGAGATTAACGCTTGTATCTTTCTTTACTATTTCTGGAAATATTACCTCTGATCTTATTGGTGGAGGAAATATTTATGACGACTTTAATGTTCATGAACCCGTCGAGATAGAAGGAGTAACTTATAATGTTTATAGTTATTATGCTCCTAGTACAACTCCAACAGATAGACTGAATTGTAATTGGACTATCTCTGCTCAGAGTGATGATGATGGAAGTGGTACCCCACAGTCGCCAACTACCGAGGGAGAGGTTGTTGTAACAAAAAGCAATATAAGTAATTATACTAATTATTTAGTTGATTTAAATTCAGATAAATTTTCTGGCTTTACATCTCCTAATTATTTTGCAACTAATGTCTATAATTCTAGCTCAGATGTAAAAGTTAGAATACGTAGATTTAATCATAATGCAGTAACTGCTAAGAGTACTTCTAGCAGTCTTGAGTCTCCTTGGGTACCAAACTTGCTTCTTTTAAAGAAATATTCTAAGAATGGTGAGAAGCCTGCTGCTTCAATTTTACACTACGATTTCTATGAGTTTGCTGTTCTTGATCCTTCGGTAAGCGATGATTGGCAGCTATTTAATGTAGGTAACATTGGAGGGCGCGGAGATATTACGATTGCAGACCTAAATTCTCAGTTAGGTTATCTCAATCTAACTCTTCCAGACGATCTTTATGAATTAGGTCTAAATTATTGGAACAATATTGCTTCAAGCTTCCTTGATGATTATAAATTTGATGTATATCAAGTAGGTCGTGCAACAGGAAATGATGTATTCTCACAGGTATTTATGTCCCTTGATGAACTTCGTGAAAGTATTCTTGAAGGACATGTTACTGAAGACCTTAATCATTATGTAGTTGATCAAATTAAATTTTACGTAACTAGTGAAAATAAAACTTATATTTTAACTAATAATGGTGTAAATGAGATCAACGTAAATGTCGCTATCAATCCAAAGAAATGCAGTCTTTTAAATGTTAGTGACGCTGATATAATGGGAGCTTGGGATAAGATTGAGCAGGATGAGAGATATGTAGTTGAAGGTCTTTGTGATCTTGGTAATACCTATAGTATTATCCAGAATTACATGGCTAATATTGCTGTAAATTCTAATTATTTCTATCCAGTTTCTTGTGTATTCTCAACTAACTACTTAACTATTGCTTCAAAAGCATCTAAGATTGTTCAGAATTCTCATAAGCTTTGGTTTGGTGGTAATTACGATATTGATGATGGAACAGTTGGGTTTAGATTCTATTATGGATCTTCAGCTCTTTTCTGGGAATCAGTATTGAGAAACCGTAGAAATAATAATGAGTTTGCTGGAGTGTTTGGTCAAAACACAGGTATTGCTCAAGTAGTTAATCTTTCAAAGGATTTCTCAAAGAAAGAGCGTGAGCTGCTTCTTGGTTATCCAAAGCACTCAATTAATACTGTCTTCCATGATCTCTATATTGATAGATATTATTGGAATGATAATAAGACCGGCTCTTCTGAAGAGACCGTTCTTAGTGAAGATTGCAATGCTAGATTCTAGATTAGAATTTCTAAAGCGATGCCCGTTTTATTAAATCAGTTTAAGGGTCGTCAAAACACAGCCAAGACTTGGGCAGAGATAGAGAATGTAATTGATTATTGGTTTAAGACTGTAGTTTTAGCTTATAATTACACTATTAGTGACTATCGTATTCTCTGTTCTTCAATAATGGCAGATAGAAGTGAGCTAATTCGTCAGGGTAAAGTCAACGTGAAGATTCAGGTAAGATTTAATTCTTCTATTAAATATATTACCGTTTATAATGATGCATATCCGATCGGAGTAGACTTTGAAAATGAATAATTTTAGGTTAGGGGAGGTTTATTCTTCCCCTAATCACTAATTTAAAAAGATAATAAATATGGCAGTATATAGGATAAAAAGATTTTCTTTTAAAGATAAATTTAAAGGAGCTATGAAAGGTGCAGCCCAAGGGGCAGGCGTAGGTGGTCTTCTAAGTACTGTTGTAGCTGGACCACTATTAAGTGTTTCCCCAAAAACTAGTCTTGCCGTAGCGTCTGGATCTGCTGCTCTTGGTGGAATTATTGGTGGTAGAATTGGTTGGAAAAATGCCAGAGAGAGTGAAATACCTGAATCAACTAAACCAGAAGATATAATTGTAAATGAGCCAAACAATTTAAGATAGTTAATTCAAAAGTATCCTAAGTTAAAAGAACTAAGTCCGTTTATTGATCATAAAGATGATCTTTCCAAAATTGCTATGGATATGGATGATTATAGAATAATCGTTGATTGGGAAGCTATGAGTTTAGATCTTGATAATGAAGATGATATGTATGAAGATACTAAATTTATTAGAAGTAAGTTAGGTTCAAATAGCTGGATCTCTTGTTTAGGAAGAAGTCTTTGTTTTAATACTAAAGATAATAGTTTTTATCTAGTTGATCCATATGATTCTTATGGTCCAAGAAGAAAGAAGATTACAATAAAAGAATATGAAAAGGATTTAATTGATTGTATTGATGAGGGAGTAATGAATGCATGGTTCGATGAAGAAGAGATTCCACCAAAAATTCGAAAAGTTATAAAAGAAGATAAACAGAAATTAAAGAAGATATTTAATTTATAATTTCATGGATAAAACTAAAATAAAGGACTTAAAGGAAAAAATATTTCTCAGGTCCGCCCTAATAGCGGTAGATAGTCTAGAAGACATATTCGCGCTTAATGAAAAATACAGTGGTGATAAGTTACTCGGGGCTATGTTTGAGAAAGCCCTTAGGAAATTTGAGTTTTATTATCCATTAGTTTATGAATCAAGAGTTAATCTTTCTTAGCTCCCCCAGAATCCAAAAAATGGATATCGAGAAATTGTTGGAAATTTTAAATTATATCATCAAGATCCTCCGGCAATAGCCGAGGATTAGATTATTTTAGTTCCAAATGCTACCCCTAAGATAAGATTAAGTTCTAGTATGCCATATCCTGGTACTTATATGTTGCCTGTTGATTACCAAAGACCATATATTCATCTCGGTAATATAGTAGATACTGGTGAATTTTGGATTAGAGGCATATGTAGTAGACCTATATTTTTGGAGTATCTCCCAGATGGTGAATTTAAAGATTCGTCTGCTGTGTATTTTATGAATATAGATGAAGGAGTCTTGGGTCAGGCCTACCTGGATCAATGTATCGTCGAGATATTTGATTATGTTCGTAGTCTTAAAGCCAATCTTATGCTTCCTAATTTTAGTGTTGATATATTTGGGGCAGTTGATAATGCTTATCAATAGATCAAGAGTGAATTAGATAATTTCTATTTACAATCAAGCTGGAGAGGAGAACTATTGGTATGATTAAATTTAGATAGAAACAGTTTATTAATTTTGTTCCATCTATTAAATATGCAATAAATAAAGCTAAGCGAGCCGTGTTTCCAGTATTTGATAATATAAAAACTAAGAATGCAAAAGGGGTTGTAAAAACAGTAATTAATTTACCAAAGAATGTTGGCGCTGTTCCAACAGTCGCTGCTGGGGTTGGAGCGGCAACTGTTGTTCCTGGTGGAGCAACTATTGGAATCGGTACAGCTCTTACTGGTCAATAGATAATAAAAAGAATAATTAGAGCTAGAAAATAGATGAAAAATAAGGAACTAGTTAATAAATATATAAAAAAGTATAATAAGTAGCCAACTATTGTTCCTAATCTTTATTCATTAAAGGACATATAATTAAATATTATGATTAAATTTAGACAAAAAGAATATACCATTTAGAGTGGTAAATATGATGGTCCAAAGGATATGGAAGAAGTCCCGGGCGCACTTTCGGTAATAGGAAAGACTGCTTTAGCTGGTGCTGGAATAGGAGGAGCAGTTGGATATGGTCTTGATAAATTTAGTAAATCCTCTAGGGCTGACTTTTGGAGCGGAGCAGATACTGGTGCCAAGGCTGGAATTGTTGCTGGAATAGGCCTTAAAGTATTAATTAATTCTATTCATAATCCAATGTCTACTATTAAATATCAAGAAGTTGATAAGTAGATAAGACAGTAGTTTGGAATATATAGAGCTTCTGGTATTACTGTTGGAGATACATTAGAAAGAAGAAATAAGCTAGATGAGAAATATTCGTTTAATGATTAGAATATTTTATCTTATAAAATAAATGTTGCTATTCAAGATGGTAAATTTACCATGTATATTTTAAAATTAACGGATAAAGAATTAGAGGATCTAAATAAAATATTAGATTATTACTGCAAAAAATATTTTGGAATGAGTTATATTTCAACTATTATTGGAAGTAATAAGAAAGATAATTCATATGCTGTCCAGATAATTTTTACTAATTATAGTATAATTGCTAATTTTCTTAGTGAAGTTAGTGATAAATTAATGTGTAAAATAAATTTACTTAATAGTAAAGCTATTATTGAAGAAAAGACCTCTGAAGAAAAGACTTTTAGTATTCCATCTATGGATAAATCAGAAGTTCTTGAGTTTTTTACAAAAAATGGTATAGGAAGTATTCAAAAGTTTTTCATGGGGTTTCGATTTCAAGGGCTTTCAGAAATAATTATTTTTACACTTATTGATGCAATCAATAGATTAAGTACAAATGAGTAGTAGAAAATAATGCCTGTTCTTAAAAATGAATTGAATAATAAGTTTTTAGAAACAGTCTTTGAAAATTCGGGCTTAATTGAAGGAGTACATTATACTGTAGATAAAAAGAATTGTCCTTTAAATATTTATCTTTCTAAGGGAACTCTTATTATCTCATCCTTAGCTTCCTCGTCCGAAGGAAAGAAGATGGAAAAGGTTTACTCTGAATAGCAAAAAGATTTTTATAGCAAGACTTCGGTAAATAAGGGGCAGGTAATTGTTTATACTTATGGTGTTACTAATAAGAATAAACTAACATTACTCCTCAAAAAGATAGTAGCTTCAGGTATTAAACCTAATGTATTAGTCTTATGATAGTTTTTAGACAAAAAAGTTATAGTAGTTTTATGGAAGAATCAACTATTCAAAAACTAACTAATAATTTTAATAGGGAACGTATTGATTCCTATGATATTTCTTCTAGCATTCCTTAGGATGCTGTTTCAATTAATGCAGACCTAGATAATGTTGAAATCTATTTTCCGGAAGAGAATGAATATTTTCAGTATGATGTTGATAGCTTTTTAAGAAAATCACTTCCTTCAGTTAGACAATAGATAGATTAGGAGGATGATTTTACAATAATGAGATTTTTTGGAAAACTCAGATTTGATCAATATTATAAATTAGTTAAGTTTATTATAGAAGAAAACGGTTATTGTGTAATAGTAAAAAGATAATTTATGGCAGAAGAAGATATGTCCGCTAGGTACCTAGATAAATCTAATAGATTTTATGAAATAGGTATGAGAAATATTAAATTACAATTAAAGTTTTTAGGAACAAAGTTTGTAGTAAATCGACCAAAAGATAATTCTAAATGGAAATAGGTATTTGGTGGTACATATTCTTCAGATTCCACGATGGAAAATGACTATGAAACTTTTACTACCAAGTTACTTATAAATTTAAATGATCTTAGAGATGTTTGGCAACGAAACCGAGACTCTGTTGAAGTTTACAGTGACGATGGGAGTCTTAAAGTTGGAGACGAACTTCAATATACTAGAGAAGGGCTTACTTTTAGATTTAAGATTGTCCAGAAGTCTAGTTTTAGTGAAGCTGCCAAAAGTTTATATATTTATGTATTGAGTAGTATTATCGAAACTAAAGATATGTAATTATGTTAGAGAAAAAAGTAGTAAATGTTCCATCAAATAAAACATATACTTCTCCTGAAGATATTGCTGCATTAGGTAAATTTCTTAGGAAAGTAAAAGAAAAGCAAGAAGAGGTTGTTACTCTCCAAGAGGATAACCTAGCTCTTCCAGAAAGAGACGTAAGAGATGGTGATATCGATAACTTAGAAAATCATCAAGAATTAGTAACAAATAAGGTACCGACTATAGATGATCTCAATAAAGAAATCATATCTTTAGCTTTTTCTGAAAATTTAAAATTAGAAAATAAAGTAGATTAGCTCAAAAAAGATGAGACTGTTAGTGATCTTCCAGAAGATCTTGATTAGATATCTGATGACAATAATATACTATTAAATAATTCTAGTGTATCTTTAGATTCCAAGGAGAACCTTTAGTTAAAAGATGAAAAAGAAATATTAATAGACGATAAGAATGTTTCTCTTGAAGAGGGTTTTTCTAAATTAACTGGTGACTAGGAGGTAAAGTTAGATAACGAAAGTGAAAAAATAAGTTCTTTAGATGATCTTACTCTTGATGATAGTAAGGTTGGTCTTTAGGATGAAAAAAATATAGAATTATCAGATAAAATTTCAAGGCTTTCTGAAGATAATCAAGTTGAACTTGAAAAAGGATTTTCATCTTTAAAGGACGATCAATAGGTTTCATTAGAGGATGAATCATCTCTTTTAAATGATGATAAAGAAGTTGAACTCGAAAAAGAGTCATCTCATTTAAATGATGATAAATAGGTTTCTTTAGAAGAAGGATCATCTCTTTTAAGTGATGATAAATAGATTGAGCTTGAAAAAAAATCTTCTCTTTTGGATGACCCTTCTCAAGAAACCCTTGATGAAGGAAGATTTAATATTAAAGCCCCAGAGGAAACTCCATTAGAAAAAGATAGTTCTCCTTTAACTCCGCCAGCTTCAGAAAGTGAAATAACTAGTTATTTAAAGAATTATACCGGTTATAGTGCTGGTATGAAATATTTAATGAACCTTTCTGGAGAAAATATTCAATTAACTCAAGAAGATAAGAAGTCTCTTGAAGAAATAAAGAAATACATTGGTTTATCATCAGGGGACGATCAGACAGCTGCAAAATATCAGGTCACTGTTGATTCATTAAAGAAGATGGGCTCCTGGGGAGAAAAATTTGCAGCATATTTAACGGCAGTTCTTAATAGAAATAAAAATTTTAAATCAATAATTCCCTATTCTGATATTGACCTTCTTTATTCAGCAGTAACTTCTTGGGAAAATAAAGAAACAGGCTTAAAATTTAAATATGGCGAAGCAGCTGATAGCCAAGAGGGTGTAGGAGCTAAGACAGTTAATATAACTGATCTTTATGATGCATCTAAAGAAGTTGATGTTGATGAAAAGGTTGATAAACTTAGAGAAGATCTAGAAAAAATAATAAATAAAGACATAGATAAAATTTGGGATGAAAGCAGTCCTAAGGCATTTTCAGATGGAGGCAAAGGAGAGTCTTTGAGAATTCCAGAATCTAAGATTCCTGAATTTAGTTGGAAAAATGGAATAAAGACAGGTCATTATTTAAGATATGCGATCGAAGAGACTATTGGAAAAATCCATAATTCAGTAACTACTGGAGCTACTAGATAGGAAATAATTGATGCTGCACTTTCTGCATTAATTATAGCAAGGCGATCTTTAGAAAAAGCAACCCATACTGAGAAGCATAGATTACCAGGAACAGGAAAAACATTTATTAATGAAACAAAAAGTGTAATTGAGAATGGTATAAATAAGAATTCTATTGTAAAAATTATTAAATCTATTAATAATAAAAAAGAAAATAATTAGTTAAATGTTCCAGTTGTCGAAGAAGGACGAGTTTTTGACCCAAAAGATAAAGAGGAAAATACTGTTTGGGAAAATCAACATTATTATATTGGAAACTATAATGCTCCTAAGGGATCAGAAAGTGGTAAAATGTACAGTGGTTTAAAAGTAACGCTTTAGGATTTAACTAATATAGGTAATTTTAACTACGATACTTTATCAAATTATAATAATTTTCTTCAAGCAATTAAAAATAGTAAAATAATTTCAACAGCTAACTTATTTACAGCAACGGAGGGCTCACCTAGAGTAATGACTTTGGATTCAAATCATGTCTGGGAAGTTACACTAGAACCATACCTAGGACCAGAAAATGGAAATATATCATTTCTTCCTGCTTACCGAGAAATAAATCAAATAAATGAATCTACTCATGGATTTAGAACTACTTGGGGAAGATGGATTCCATTTACTTCTTATGAATTAAATATTCGAAAATTAATTAGTAAAACCGTTTCTCTTTATGAGGGAGAGATATCTTATCCTACAGGAATGGAGTTTACTAATGAATTAAGACTTACTATTGCAGATGATCAATATAAGTCTTGGAAGATATATTTTGAAGAAGTAATGAAGTGCATGGCATACTTAAGTCGTCCACATAGCATGAATAATGCTTTTTAGTGGGAGTTTGAAGAAGAAGAGACTTTTATTGAGAGAGAAAATGAAAAAGTTTTTACCAGTGATAAATATAATAGTCAAACTAAATGTCAACTTGAGTGTGATGCTAAAGCCCTTGAATTAAATAATCTTGGTTATAAAATTAAGAAAAAAGAAATAATTGATGATAAACGAACGGTAGGAACAAAAACAGAAAGTAGTAAAGTTTATTATGACTATAATTAGTGTGTAAAGGAAATGTATGAAGAAGCTGCTAGACTAGAAGCAGATGATTATAAAGTTCTTAGTAAATTACCTTCTCCAGCAGTAGTATCTTCAGAAGCTACTCGAACAGCTATAATTGATTCATTTGATTTAGTTGGGGGCCTCGATGTAAATATGAATACTTATAATGAAAGACAAGAGGCTCTTGAGACTTCTACT
>Ga0326511_10001005_pt1 | contig 24012 bp, 33 predicted proteins | sample 0_2496_0518_D_FD_203701 | JGI IMG/M metagenome (GOLD analysis project Ga0326511, IMG submission 203701) | Bovine rumen microbial communities from UC Davis, California, United States - 0_2496_0518 | ecosystem: Host-associated > Mammals > Digestive system > Stomach > Rumen | place: USA...
ATTTGGTGGAACAGTCTGACAGACAATGAAAAGGATGTCATCTTGTCACTTCCAAACTTTGATGCAGAAATCTTTGAACAAATCACAGGGGTTCACATTGAAGGTATGTGCAAAGGATACGAAAGGAGAAGAAATGACACACAAACAAACGATCATCAATGCAGTGGACGAGCTGGTGACGATCTATAACAAATTAGGCGGCATCGTGGACATCGAAAGCATCGAGCAGGGACAGAGCATCATTGACGCATACAGACATCTCCGGGAAGCAATCATCCTGCTGGATAAGGCGGCGGACATCTGCGGGTCCTGCGACATCGGCCTGAAGCGGAAAGAATGTTCAGAGTATGAATACAGAGAGTGCTGGGAGGATGCCAAGTATGACAATGCAAAAGTGGAATTATGAAAAACGAGCCTATGAGCCCTACACTGTGCCGTCAAGCTGGCACACACCGATCTACAGCTTCGACATGGGCGAGATCGTGAACTGCCCCAGCTGCGGACGCCGGATGCTCTATGGTGACGGTTATACATCAAAGACAATTCACAACGCCTACGGCCTGGGATACAGTGTATGCCCCAGCTGCTACGACAAAGAGATCAGGGAGGAGCGAGCGCATGCCAAGGATAGCGATTGAGCGGCAGGTGTTTGTAACCTGGTATACGCCGGATGCAAAGCTGCCGCCAAAGGGAGAAGAAGTTGTGCTGACGATCAGCGGCACATACTGCGGCAGGGACTTTGACCGGGTGTTCCGCCTTGGACGCCTCGATTCAGCCGGTGACTGGATCATCGAAGGGATCACGCCGGGAAGAGAAGAGAGTGTCCGGGTTGATGCCTGGAGCGATTTAAGGCCATACGGGAGGTGGAGCCATGAAGAAGCTGATCAGCGCTGACGAGGTGCTAATGCGGGCGGACAGCTACCCTGCACGGGTGCAGATCATCGTGCATCGGATCGTGGAGAACTGCAAGGATCACCACCCGAAGGCCTACTGGAAAGAGATGCGGATGGATGTTGTGTGCAGCCGATGCGGCGAGAATGTACCGAAGGACTTTATCGATACTTACGGCGAGCCTAACTACTGCCCATGGTGTGGCGCAGAAATGGAGGAGATATGACAAAGAAGGATCCACCGATCAGGAATCCATTTAACCAGCCTTTATGCTGCTGTGTATGTACGCACCGCCGGGCTTTATGGTGCATGAAGTATACCACGCCAAAGACGGGGAAGCCAAAGAGCATACCGCATCGGATAAGCCGCCCGAAGTGGTGCAAGGAGGGAAAGAATGACAAAACTTGAGTATTGGAAGGCTCACGGCTTCGGCCTGAGCCCTTCCGCTTTAATCCCGATGATGAAGTAGACGAAGCCTTCGAGGAAGCTGTGGCAGCGGTGGAGAGACTATTTGACGAGGAGGACGAAGAGGATGAAGGACGAAACAACGTGCCTGCTGTGCGCGAAGTATAAGACGGTATCCTGTGAGATCTGTGATGCGCCCTTTGAGGATCGGTACACGCCGATCTTCAGTGAGGTAGAAAAGAAGGAAGAAGGAAGCCGAGAGCAGAAGCGGAAGATCCGGATCTGGAACCGGGCCGTGCAGGCCTGCCGGGATAGCTTTGAGGGATACATGAGGAGGAGACAGGGATGAGCGCAAAGGAAGAGCGGATCCGGGCAGACGGTGCAGCCTGGGCACTGGAGATCGCAGAGCAGAAGGGCATCGATGGACTGAGGGAAGAGCTGAAGAAGCGTGGCATGTATCGGATCCCTTTGCGGCTGTCGGACAGTGTGCTGCATGAGTTCGAGCAGCGGACGAAGAAGACCTGCGTACAGACGATCCTGATCACATCTCTGGCTGTGCTGCATGATGAGTTTGGGTTCGGGCATGATCGGCTGAACCGCTTTCGGAAGCGCTTCAACGTGAAGGCGGACAGCTTGCAGGCAGACTATGCGACATGGCCCGACTACATCCAGATGTTAAAAGACGAGTGCGGAATCGAGGTGGAGATCGATGGCATTTAATGGAGTAGCCCGATACAAGACCAAGTACATCCACCCTCACGATGACAGCCTTGACCGGAAGGGACTGAAGCCGTGGCGAGAGGTGACGCAGGCAGAGATCGACAAGCGGCACAAGACCCGCTGCATCCACTGCAAGTACATGGACGGCAACGGCAAGAAGGATCCCCGGAACATCAGCCAGATGTACTGCAACTACATCGGCATCACCGGTCACAGAAGACCATATCACCCGGAGGAGTGTCCGTTATGGATGGAAGGAGGCGGTGCGGATGTGCAACCAGGGAAGACCGGCCACGCGTAAGGAAAAGGCCCGGTATCTCTCCCGATATAAGCAGATGCTTATGCGGGAGACAGAGACGATCGAGAGCATCGAGATGCTGCGGATGCGGTACATGGCAACGCCGACCAAGGTGATCGATGACATGCCGCACAGCCACAACGCGGAGCACGACCTGAGTGAGTATGCCGCCGAGGTAGACGAGCTCTTCCGCGAGCTCAATGAACAGATGAGTGAGGCGCACAAGATCCGCCGCGAGATCATCAGCAGGATCGAAGCAATCGAGGATGAGCAGTTCGTCACACTGCTCCGCCTGGTCTACCTGCACGACAAGGACCTGCACACGGTAGCCGACACGCTTTGCATTAGCTATGACTGGGCGAAGCATTTGCACGGACACGCGCTGGATGCTATGGAATTAAATATTTAAACACGACACCCCAAAACACCTTTGATGGTGGTAGAGTGTAACATGAAGAGATTAGGGAAAGCCCTAGTCTCTTTTTGTTTGTCAAAGCACTCTCCTTTGCATTGACGACTTACTTTCCTTTCCCCGGGCGCGGGCTGTGACTTCCCCTTGTATCCATCCTGCGTCTGGCGAAAGAACATACAGCTACAGATGGGCGGGCGCTGATGCCGCGATCATATCAAAGCACGCGCCGCCCCAGGAATCCCCAGGAGGGAGATACATGATAGGGACAGTTAGATATATGTATGAGAGTTACTGCAACGGCTGTCAATTCAAGGATCTACAGATCACATACGAACAGAAGGCAGAGGACGGCAGCATCGTGTCATCCGAGCCGGTGATCAAGTGCGCTGACAGAAAGAAGTGCGCGCGACTTTATGATCACTTGATGGATGTGGTCGAAGGCACGATCGACCCGGAGCCGGAGGAAGATCCGGACTGGTCGTGGACGGATGACGCGACAGCATCCGACAGGTCACTATGATCTGGGTACGGTGCCCAAGGTGTGGGGCCCGTATAGGGGCAGGGGCAGGGTGTACCTGCAAGGTACCAGATGCTTCCGCCTACGATAGATACCAGCGTGATCAGCAGGCGAGAGAGTTCTACCACTCGCGGGAGTGGGTGGCACTCAGCCAGCAGATCAAGGAAGAGATCGGCGTTGACGTCTGGCTGTACATGACAACCGGACAGATCGTTCTCCCCGATCATGTACATCACATCATCCCATTGAAGGATGATTGGTCGAAGCGATTCGATCGTGACAACCTGATCCCGCTGAGTACCGCCAGCCATGCCACTATTGAGCATGAATACAGACACAATAAACAAAAGATTCAGAGAGAACTGCAACATTATCTTAAATTGTATATGCAGGGGGCGCAATAAAAAGTTTTGACACACACCTCCAAGACCCGGCCTCCCCTTCAGAAAACGGCAGTTTCTAAAAAGGACCGACCCATGGCAAGACGAAAACCACTGACCGCCCAGGCCGGCAACCTTAAACGCGACAAGATCGTAACACTAAAGCAGGAAGAGGCATCCGTCAAGACCGCCTCCGGGGACTTAACCGTTGCTCCGGAGTGGCTCAACGACATCGGCAAGGCCGAGTGGTACAGAGTGCTTCCCCAGCTCCGCGACATCGACATCATCGGCAACCTCGATCTGTCCGATCTGGCAGGCTACTGTAACGCATACAGCCACTTCGTGATAGAATCCGCGGCCCTTGCGAATGAGGATCTGATCCTCATCGATGAAACAACAGGAGCACGGAAAGAGAATCCCCGCGTCAACACGCAGATCAAATACGCGACGGAGATGCGTAAATTTGCGGATACCTGCGGCATGACGATCTCGTCGAGATTGAAGGCGGCCGCGACCAAGACGGCAAAAAAGGAAGAAGAGATCAAGGACGCTTTTGGAGCGATCTGACCTCGGTAAGTAAAAGGGAGTGATGACAACTGAATGACGATATACGATGAGCTTAAACGCTACGCGAATGACTGCATCCACGATGCGCTCGTCTGCGGCGTCAAGCATAAATGGGCGGCTGCCCGGTTCCTTCGTGACTGTAAGCGAGCCGAGGAAGACCCGGCGTGTTTCTTTCACTGGGATGAAAAGCAGGCGCAGGAGATCGTGCTGTGGTTCTCTTACCTCTACCACAGCAAGGGCATCCTGGCCGGCAAGCCGATCGAGCTGACCACATGGCAGCGCTTCCGTCTATGCCAGCTGTACGGCTGGAGGCGGAACGATACCGGGGCAAAGCGCTTCACGAAGATGTTCTGCGAGGTAGGCAGGAAAAATGCCAAATCGCAGGAAGAAGGAGCTATTGCCTTGAAGGAGATCAGCGTGGAAGCTGTCCGGAGAGGTGAGGTGGTCGAAGCCTACACGGCAGGCGTTAAACGTGACCAGTCGAAGATCGTGCCGAATGAGGCGGCGCTGATGCTGCGAGGATCCCCGCTTGAACCGAAATTCAAGATCACGAACACGAAGATCACGCATATTAAGTCGGGATCCTACATCCAGGCATTGAGCCGCGATGACGGCAAGAATGGAGATGGGTCCAACCCTGGCTTACTAGTGCTCGATGAGTATCATCTTCACAGTGACACGGGCTTCTATGATCTGGGCCTTGGCTCCAACACAAAGGAGTCGCTGATGGTCATCATCACCACGGCCGGCATGGATCTGACAAAGCCTTGCTACACGCAGGAGTATAAATATTGCTCTGACATCCTCAATCCGGCGGTCGATGTGGATAACGACGAATATCTGATCGACATCAACGAGCTGGACCCGGAGGATTACAAGGATCCGATCCATATCCCGGAGCGCTCCTGGATCAAGGCCAATCCGATCCGCGCAACCTACAAGGAAGGCATGGACAAACTCCGGAAGGAGTACGAGATAGCCTGTCAGATCCCGGAAAAGATGACCTCATGGCTCACCAAGATGGGCGATGTATGGGTACAGGCCAAATCGAACGGCTACATGGACATGGGCAAGTGGAAGGCCTGCGAGGTGCAGGCGCTCCCGATCGACACACACAAAAAGGCCGTGATCATCGGCCTTGACCTGTCAAAGAAAACCGACCTGACATCCGTGGTCTTCTGTGTGCCCTTTATCGATACGGACGGGCTACCGTCCTACTGCATTGAGCACCACAGCTTCATCCCTACACGAGAGAAGCTGACAGAGCATGTAGCGGTCGATCACTTCGACTATATCACGGCCGAAAGATTAGGCCTTGTGACCGTCACGGATACGCCGATCGTCGACCAGCAGGCCGTGCTCGACTACTGCATCAACCGATGCACGGAAATGGAGTGGAGCATTGAGTGCTTCGCCTTTGATCCGGCGGGTGGCAGTAAGAGCATGATGGACATGTCTGCGGCTGGGTATGACGTAGAAGAGGTCTACCAGAGCCATAAGAGCCTGCACGAGGCCACCAATGGCCTGCGAGAGGCTGTATACAACAAACGGATCTACTACACGGCGGATCCGCTGCTGAACTTTGCTATGGCCAACGCGACGATCCGCGTGAGCAATGGCTTAATCAAGATTGACAAGGACGCATCGCACCAGAGGATCGACCCGGTGGATGCGTTAATTTGTGCCTTCAAACTTGCGATGTATCACGACTTTGAAAGCGCAGGACTTTTCACAGAACAAATTGATGACTTTTTGAATGAGGACTGGTGAACGAATGGGAATCAGAGACTTCTTCCGGGCACTCCTGCCCAGGAACAGAACAACAGTGACCGCATCCGATCAGCGGCTTCTGGAATGGCTCGGTATCGACCCGGACCAGAACGGCAAGCCGATCAGTGAGGTGACCTACTACACCTGCATGAGGGTGCTGTCAGAGGCGATGGGCAAGATCCCGATCAAATTCTATCACGATGAGGAAGACGGACGGCACAGGGCAGATCCGACGGAGATGTCGAAGCTGCTGACGATCCGCCCGAATCCCTACATGACGCCGACTACCCTGTGGGCTACCACAGAGTACCACCGGCAGGAGTACGGCAATGCCTTTATCTACATTCAGAGCCACTTCACGAGGACCGGCCGCTTCGGCGGCGAGATCCACTACGACGGGCTCTGGCCGCTGCATCCCGAGGATGTGACAGTCTGGGTAGATGATGCCGGGATCTTCGGAAAGCCGAACGCGATCCACTATGAGTACAGATCCCCCAAGACAGCCCAGAGCTATATGTTCGATGCCAGTGAGGTGATGCACTTCAAGACATGGCTAACGGATGACGGCATCATGGGAAAGCCTGTGCGGCAGATCCTCCGGGAGACGGTAGGCGGCGCAACAGCCAGCCAGAAGCTGCTCAATGAGCAGTTCAGCAATGGCTTGTCCGCGGCCATGGTCATGCAGTACACGGGTGATCTGGACGATGAGCGTATCAAGCGGCTCAGAAAGAAGTTCGCTGAAAAGCTGACGGGACCGCAGGCGGCAGGTAAGGTCATCCCGATCCCGATGGGCTTAACGCTGACACCGCTCAGCCAGAAGTTCTCCGATGCTCAGTTCTATGAGCTGAAGAAGTACACGGCGGTACAGATCGCGGGCGCATTTGGTATCAGCCCGACCTTCATCAACAACTACGATCACGCGTCCTACTCCAACAGCGAGGCAGAGCAGCTGCACTTCCTCGTCAATACCATGAGCGCATCGCTCAAGGCCTACGAGGAAGAGATCAACTACAAATGTCTGCTTCCGAAAGAGACTGACGCCAATTTGTTTTTCAAATTCAACGAAGGAGCCCTGCTCCGGACTGATAAGAAGACACAAATGGAGATCGTATCCAGCGGCGTCCAGAACGCCATTTACGCACCGAACGAGGCCAGACGGCTGCTCGACCTGCCCGACAAAGAGGGCGGTGACATCCTCATGGCTAACGGCAATTATATCCCGATCACCATGGTCGGAACCCAATATTCAGACGCTCCTGTAGACGCAGGAGAGGAAGGAGGACAGGGATAAATGGCAAGAGTTGACGTCGTAGGCGATATCGTGGACAACGATGACGCCGAGATCTATGACTACTTCGGATGGGACAGCACATCTCCCCGAAAGGTCAAGGAAGCAATCAACGCAGCAGGCAAGGATGAGCTGATCGATGTGTATATCAATTCTCCCGGCGGCTATGTAGACGCAGGGCAGGAGATATACAGCGCTCTTCGGAGTGATTCACGGACGCGCATCCATATCACCGGGATGGCCTGCTCGGCGGCATCCATCATCGCGATGGCAGGACCGTCTGACATGAGCCCGGTAGCCATGCTTATGATCCACAACGTACAGGGCGGCTGTGATGGAGACTATCACGACCTCAAGCATGAGGCCGACGTCTTAAAGAACATGAACAGCGCTCTGGCCGCTGCCTATGCTGAAAAGACAGGCAAGGCTGAGGATGAGATCCTCGGATTGATGGACAAGGAGACATGGCTGACAGCCAACCAGTGCATCGAGATGGGCTTCATCGATTCGATCACGCCCACAGCACAGGAGAAGGCAACCGCATCCACAGGTATCCGGCTGACGGATGAGATGCGGCAGAAGTACGCACAGGCCAAAAAGGCCGAAAAGGAACAGGCCGAACAGGCCGCTAAACTTGTTGAGGATCTCGATAGCTTCGGCATCTGAGTCTCAATACATTCACATTTCCATAAGGAGGAAACCAAATGAACAAGAAACTTTTAGAGCTGCTTGACAAGATCAACGCAAAGAAAGTTGACGTCAAGAACCTTGTAGATGCCGGCAAGCTCGATGAGGCAACTACAGCAAAAGCAGAACTGGTAAACATGCAGAAACAGTTCGACCTGCTTAAAGACCTCAGTGAAGAGGAAGGCGCACAGGCAAAGGCAACCGCACAGCCGAAAGCACCGGAGAAAGTAGACGCTGTAAAGGCGTTTGCAAACGCCGCTCGTCACGGCTTCAAAAATGCCGCTGCACTTGGCGAGTCCATCAACACCGAGCTGGGCGGCGCGTATGTTGTACCGCAGGACATCCAGACACAGATCAACAAGAAAAGAGAAGCAACCTTCTCCCTCGCTTCTCTGGTAGCCACTGAAAAGGTATCCACGAACAGCGGATCCAGAACCTTTAAGAAACGATCCCAGTACACCGGCTTCACGAAAGTAGGCGAGGGCGGAAAGATCGGTGCAGTTGACGGCCCGAAATTCGAGAAGGTCGACTATTCGATCGAGAAATACGCTGGCTACCTCCCGGTAACGAACGAGTTGCTCGCTGACAGCGACCAGAATATCACCGCAGTGCTGACTGACTGGCTGGCAAATGATGATCTTGCAACCAGAAATAAACTGATCTACGACGCGATCAATGCTCTCGATGCGGTGCAGTTCTCTACTCTTGATGACATCAAGCGCGCAATTAACGTCACCCTCGGCTCCAAATTCGCAGGATCTGTAAAGATCGTCACCAACGATGACGGACTCCAGTTGATTGACATGCTGAAGGACAAAAACGGCAACTATATCCTCAAGCCGAACGCTGACCAGACAAGCCCGATGAAAAATGTGCTCGCAGTCGGCACTTCCAGCATCCCGGTTGTAGTCGTTCCGAACGAGGTAATTGCTTCTAAAGGCGGCGCAACGGGCCAGAATATCCCGTTCATCATCGGATCTCTTACTGACGCGGTAAGACTTTTTGACCGCCAGCAGATCACTCTGAAGGTATCCGATGAAGCCGCTACATCTGACTTCAACGCCTTCGAGGAAGACCTGACACTGATCCGTGCGATCGATCGTCTCGATGTAAAAGTTGTAGACAGAGACGCAGTTATTAACGGCTATGCTAAAGATCTCACTGTGGGGGAATAACAGCCGCTGAGGCTGACACGGACTCTGACGGTAAGCTGTCCGAGGCCGAGCTAAACGCCTTGACCATCGCCCAGATCAAGGCCGTCGCAGCGGAAAAGGGCTACACAATCACCAAGGCCAAGAAGGCTGACATCATCGCGGAATTTATCGCACAGGAGGGCTGATATGGCAATGCTTGAAAAGGTAATGTACCGATGCGGCTTTCCTGAGTCCGTCATCGAGGCAGGCGCTTCACAGATGACAGAGCAGGTCAGCGACTTGATCGAGGACGCACTGGAAGAGATGAGAGGCTCAGGAGTTCCTGAGTCTCTTCTTTCATCTGAGGATCCGCGGGTGATCACCACCGTGACCATGTATGTGCAGGCATACCGGGACACGGACAGAACTGACACTGATAAATACCTGGACATGTTCCGCCGGAAGACCTTCCGCCTTACCTTAGACGGAGGATCCGGTGACAACGAGATCGATAAGGAGGACGCGGATGAGGAATGACTCCATATCGCTTCCCTCCGGCTACAACGAGAGCCGGGACAGCGACGGATACCCCACCCGTGAGCGCAAGTGGATGACCGGCATACCCTGCACCGTCTACGATGCCACCAGAGCCGATCAGACACTGGCCGCGCAGGGGGGCTACACCGCCGACATCACGATCCGGATCGATCACAGGATCTATACAGGGCAGGGCTATCTCAAGCGGGAGTCCACCGGGGAGATGTACGACGTCAAGCGCTCGCACAGATCCGGGACAAGCAACGACATAGAGCTGACCGGGCAGATCCGGAAGGGAGACCGTGGCTGATGGCTATCTTTTACGCTGACGGAGTAGATGACCTTGTAAAGGATCTCGGCAAGCTGGAGTTTGAAAAGATCGCGCCCAAGGCCTTGAAAAAGGCAGAGCCGATCATGACCAACAAGCTGAAGGCATCTACCGCATCGCATCGCCAGACCGGCGATATGGTCGGCTCGATCAAGGCCAGAGAGGTGAAAAAGAAGGGTGACATGATATACATCTTCATCGGCCCGTCCGGTAAAGGATCCAACGGCACGAGGAACATGGAAAAAATGGCCTACCTGGAATATGGCAGGACCAGACAGGCGGCAACGCCTGTAGTAGTCCCGGCTATCACAAGCGCTGAGTCCTCAGTGCTTCAAGCCTTCCAGCAGGCCTTTGACGAAGCCGTCAAGGAGGTACAGGCATGACAACCTTTGAAAAGATCCTGGCCGCCGCTGAGACGGTAGGAATCCCGGCATATCCGGGAGTGTACAACGGTGATGCAAAGATCTGGATCACCTACAATCTTGATACCGAGACGGGGGACGCTTTCGGGGATGATGGGCCGACGGTGCTGAGACGCACTGTACAGGCCCATTTATATTGCCCGGAAACCTACAACCCGGCGGAGCTTATAAAGCTCTTCCGGACAGCGCTCTACCGGCAGGACGTGACCTATCCGTCACTGTCCGATCTGGGTATCGAATCTGACTCAAGATACCGCCACTTAGTCTTCGAATTTGAGGATTTAAGTGACATCTAAACACAATTTAAGGAGGAAACCAAATGGCATATATTGGACTTCGTAAGCCGTGGGTAGGCGAGAGAAAAGCTGAAGGAAGCTACGCAGCCCCGGTTCCGTATGGCAAGGCAGTTTCATTTTCGGATACACCATCTGTATCTGAGGCGTCCCTGTATGGTGACGATGGACTGGCTGAGTCTGAAAAAGCAACCACTTCCAGCGCTCTTTCGCTGGGCACAACTGACTACCCGGACGCGGTAAAAACTCTGATGTTCGGACATACCGCAGAGGGAACTGAATACGCATACGGCATCGATGATGAGTCCCCGTATGTAGGCTTTGCAATCATCGGTGTAAAGAAGGTCGACGGCGTTCGTACCTTTGAAGCGAAATTCTACCCGAAGACACAGTGGAAAGAGCCGACGATCTCTTATGCGACCCGTGGCGATTCTACATCCTTTACCACGCCGTCCACTGAGGGCACAGCCCTTCCGGATGAGTCTGGTAACTATAAATATGAGGAGAACTTCGAGAACGAGGCTGACGCTATTAAGTGGGTCAATGGTAAGTTCGGAGTTACAGCTTAATCAGAACCTATGAAGGGCGGGGCCGTCGCGCCTCGCCCCTTTTTTATTGGAGGAAAGCACATGCAGACAGTAATGGGGAAGACCGAGACAAACAACTTTTTACTAGATGACAACGAATACCCGATCATTTGCGACCTGATCGTACTGGAGAAAATCCAGCAGAAGACGGGAGACATCATCAAGGCGGAAGACCTGCTCCGGGGCTTTGTGCCCAGGGTAGACAGTGACGGTGTGATCGACAGGACCGTCGGCACATGGACGATCCCTGACATCGACCTTGTGACCTTTACCCTTGCGGCCATGATCGAAGAAGGCCGAGAGGTGACAGGCGGTGACGGATCCATCCCGACAACTGACGATCTGAAGCGGCAGAGTGAGTATGGCATCACCGAGCTGGCAAAGATTGTCTGGGAGCCTTTCGAGAACTGTATTGCCGGTCCGGTTAAAAAAAAATCAGCGACGAGGAAGACGGCTACCAAGATGACAAGCCGACGCTGATCGACTTTGACTGGCTGCTCTATGTTCTCCTTCAGTGCAATCTGAGCCGGGGAGAGGCGGGGCAGCTGCCCTACTGGCTGGCGATGCGGCTGATCCATCAGTGGAAGGCAGACAGGAACATGCAGGTAAAGCAAATGGTATGGAATTTAGAGTAATAGGAGGATGAAATGGCCAATCGAACCATAGGCGCTACCCTTGCACTTGACGGCGAGGCCAAATTTAAGAGCGCCATAACATCCGCCACGACAGCGCTTAAAGCCATGAAGTCGGAGATGAACCTCACAAAAGAGCAGTTCTCCGGCTCGGCAAATACGATCGAAGCGCTGACGGCTAAACATAAAGCGCTCGAAAAAGTACTGGAAGCGAGCCAGAAGAAGCAGGAAGCCACGGCATCCGCTCTGGCACACAGCCGGCAGGACTACGAGCGCATCACGACAGAGCTTGCCAAGTATGAGCAGGAGCTTGGCGAGGCATCCGCTGCCCTTGACGCGCTGAAGAAGTCCGGCACAGCGTCGGACGCAGAGATCGCAGAGCAGGAGAAGAAGGTCGCTGAGCTGTCCGCTGCCGTGGAGCAGGGAACGGAGAGTTACCAGAAGGCCGGTGACCGGGTAGCCACCTGGGAGACCAAGATGAACAGCGCCCAGACCGAGACCATAAAGATGGGCAATGCTCTGAAAGAGAACGATCGTTATCTGGAGGAGGCCAAGAACTCGACTGACGGCGTGGCTACCTCGATCGACGAGTATGGCAAGAAGTCAAAGAGTGCCACAGCTGACGCGTCCAAGTTTGGCGAGACAGTCTCCAAAGGCATGGACGAGGCCAGCGGAAGCATCAAGACCTTCGGATCCAGCGTCGGCCAGTTTTTTACGGTCGATAAGCTGTCCGAGTATGCCGACAAGATCAGCGATGCGGTAAAGTCGATCGGGGATGCCGCCTACAGCTCCGCTCTGGAGCTGGACGAAGGCTATGACACGATCATCAGCAAGACCGGCGCGACCGGCACGGCAATGGCAACCTTCAAGGAGCAGGCAAACGACATCTTCGGATCGATGCCCGTCACGATGGAGGACGTCGGCACAGCTCTGGGCGAGGTAAATACAAGATTTAAGGTCAACGGCGATCAGCTGAGCGACCTTACCAAGATGTATCTGGAATTTGCTCAGATCAACGACACGGACGTTAATAGCGCGATTGATTCGACGCAGAAGGCTCTCGCGGCCTTTGGCGCGACGGCAGAGGATGCACCGGGACTGCTCGATGCAATGACCGCTGCCGGACAGAATACCGGCATTTCGATGGATAAGCTGTCCGATCAGCTTGTATCGAACGCGGCCACCTTGCAGGAGATGGGCCTCGGCATGAGCCAGTCGGTCGAGTTCTTAGGACAGCTTGAGCTGTCTGGCGCGAACTCTTCGGACGTACTCCGCGGCTTAAAGACTGCCATGAAGAACGCCACCGATCAGGGCATCCCGCTCAGCACGGCGCTCCAGAGCATGCAGTCCGCGATCAGTGACAGCACGGACGGCGTAGACGGCTTAAAGACGGCATACGAGACCTTCGGCAGTAAAGCGGCACCAGCCGTATATAACGCCGTGAAAAACGGCTCTCTGTCCTTTGATACGCTCGCACAGAGCGCGGCAAGCTACGCGGGTACAGTTAGCAAGACCTTTGATGAGACACAGGACAGCTGGGATACATGGACCACCACGATGAACCGGGTGAAGACGGCGGGATCGGATCTCGCACGGAACGCGCTCAGCACTCTTGAGCCTGCCATGTCGAAGGTGGGTGATGTGATCGAGGATCTGACCGATGCCTTTGACGGCATGAGTGACGGCCAGAAGAAGGCGGTCGGCCTGCTGACAGCCGGGGCAGTTGTCCTTGGCACGGTAGGCCCGAAAGCGGCGGCCTTTGCTCAGACCATCAGCGCGATCAGCGCGGCAAGAGCCATGTCAGCCGCAGCGGCAGCAGCGCACACGACAGCAACCGAAGCAGAGGCAGCGGCCACAGGAGAGGCAGCAGCGGCACAGAGCGTTCTTAACGCCGTAATGGACGCGAACCCCGTGCTTTTGCTTGTCACGGGTATCGCAACCCTTGCCGCCGGCACACTGGCACTGTCTGAGGCACTGTCCGTCACCGGTGACAGCATGGGCACGCTCAATGATGACATGAAGGCGCAGATCGAATCGGCACATGCCGCCACGGATGCGCTCCAGGCAGACGGCGATGCAATCCGGGACAGCTTCTCGGCCGCTGACCAGTCGATCAGTGACGCGGCATCTTCCGCAGACCTTGCGGCGAGCCTTGCCGATGAGCTGGCCACACTCAACAGCACGAGCGATCGGACAGTCGAGCAACAGCAGAGAATGGCGGCGATCGTGGCTGAACTCAACTCGATCTATCCGTCTCTTAACCTCGCGATCGATGACCAGACAGGCAACTTAAACGCGACCAACGCGGAGATGATGACCTACATCGACAATCTGGGCAATATGGCGAAAGCACAGGCTTACTATGACGCCTTTAAGGACGTCGTGGAAGAGCTGGCAGACGCCCAGAGAGACGCGATAGAAGCGCAGTATGAGCAGAAGAAGGCGCAGGACGCAGCGGCAGAATCCACACAGGACTATGCGGATGCACAGGAGGCCTATGCAGCGGCACAGCAGAAGGCTGACGAAGCGCAGAGCAAGTACCTAGACCTCGCCTCTGATGCAAGCGCGAGCGACGCGAAAAGGGCGGCGGCTCTGGACGATTACAACGAGGCGCAGGCAGCGGCCACGGAAGCCCAGGAAGAGATGAACGCGCTCATGTATGAATCCGCTGACGCCCAGAAGGCAGCAACCGAGGCGGCTGATGACTACAACGAAGCGTCCGAAAGCACGGGAGCGGCCATCGAGGACGCCCAGGAAAAGAGCGCCTACTACCAGGATCAGCTAGAGAGCATGGGCTACACCCTGTCCGACTTTGCGGACGGGCAGCTGGCAGCAGGAGATGCAGCAGAGCAGGGAGCTGACAAGATCACGGGCGCGGCGGAGTCCGTGGGAGAATCCGCAGACGAGCTTGAGAAAAAGTATAACGAACTGAAAAAATCCGCAGAAGACTCGCTCAGTTCACAGGTTAAAGCGTTTGATGAGCTGGACGGATCCGCGGCAAGCATTGACGACGTTAAGAGCGCTCTGGAAAGCCAGATCACCGTACTGAACGCCTACAGCGACAACATGAACACCTTGCAGGCATCCACGGCCGATATGGATGCAGGCACGGCAGCAGCGATGCAGTCCTTCATCCAGAACGTGGCAGACATGGGCACGGACGGCGCTCAATATGCTCAGATGATGGTCGATGCACTGGCAGCCGGTGACGGATCCGCGGAAGCCCTTCTGGCAGACTTCGGCGGAGCGCAGGAAGCGAAGGCCAACTGGGCGGAGAACCTGGCCGGCATGACCTCAGATGTGCAGGGTGCGAAGACAGACATGGAAGCCGCTCTTGCCGATAACTCCGGCGTAGCAGACGCCATGCAGGGCTTGGGCGAAGGCGCAGACAGCAAGCTGAAAGCACAGACGAGCCAGTGGGGCAAGACGGCAGGCGTCGGCATTAAGAACGTGACCGATAAGATGACAGCCGGAAAAGGCGCGGCAGACACAGCCGCCTATGTCATGGGTAACGCCTTCAACACAGGCTTGAGTAATACGGCATCCGGCGCCGGATCCGCGGCACAAAGCATTGTAAACGCGGCAAAAGCGCCACTGAAGAACACCACAGACGCCTTCACATGGGGCTCTGACTTTACCAGCCAGTATGCAAGCGGCCTCCGGTCACAGATCGGATCCGTATCGTCGGCGGCGGAGGCTATTGCATCAGCAGTAGCAGGCCCGACGCATCACTCCACCCCGGACTATGGTCCGCTGGCCGGTGATGACAAGTGGGGCTCTGAGTTCGGCATGAACTTCGTGAACGGCTTATTGGGAACAGTTGGCGCGGCGAAAATCGCATCGAATCGCTTTGCAGAGGCAGTGGCCTTCGACACGGATGACTTCGACATGGGCAGTGTAGATGTATCTACATCGTCCCACAGCTCAGACCTGCTGGCAGAGTACCTGCCGAGGATCCTGAGCGCGGCAGAGAGCGGCGGCCTTGATGCCAATGCGATCTACACCGCCGTAAGGACGGGCGCAAGCGATGCCACACCGCGGACTTATTTGAACGGCAGAGAGGTGAGCCGAACGCTCAAGAATATGGGGGTAGCGTTTAATGGATAAATTCCCATCAATCAAATACACGGCCTCGTCCGGGAGGGTCTATGACTTCCGGGCGAAAGGCTCGACAAAGATAAGGGCGGCGGGCTTCCATTCTTACGAGTGGGACCCGGACACCGATGACCTTGTGCAGGGCGTAAAGGTAAACGCCTTCAAGCGGAAGTCAGCGGAATACGAGATGGAGCTGTTACTGATCGGCGCAAGAGCTGATAACCGCTCCCTACGGGACGCGATGCACGATGACTTCGAGCGCGATGTTGAGACGATGCACCCCGGCAAGCTGACATGGGGAGACTACAATCTGGACTGCTATGTCATCGAGTCAGAGACAGAGCCGGACGATGTACCGGGGCGAGTGCTGAACAAGATCAAATTCTACGCGCCCTATCCCTACTGGTACAGCGAGCAGACGTACAGTTACGCTCCCTACGAGCAGGTCACGGACGGCAAGACTTATGATTACACTTATGAGTACACCTATGGCAGGAAAAACACCACGGACATCATCGTCGGCCACTATAAGCCGGTCAACTATAAGGCCGTTGTCTATGGCCCGGCAGGCTCCGTGCATATCGCGGTAGGCGATAAGGTCATCGCCGTAAACGCTGCCATTGATGACGGCGGGTACATGGTGATCGACAGCCGACCGGGAGCGAATCCCGACCGCAGATGTTACACGGTGAGCGCGTCCGGCGTGATCACAAACGTCTTTGACATGAGGGATCCGGCACACGAGCTATTCAGCCAGATCCAGCCCGGACAGCACACGCTCAACATCACGGGCAGTTACGCCGTGGACTTGACCATCTTCAAGGAAAGGAGTGAGCCTACATGGACGATCTGATCCTTTTAACCGATGACCTGCACGAGATCGGCCCGATCCGTTCCGACATCGACATCGAGATCGGCAGGAGCAGCGATGACACGAACGACTTCGAGATCAGCATGCCGATCACCACAGCCGGAGCGCTGTACATCCCTGGCACAGAGCTGGGCGGACTGATCGAAAAGACGGAGATTAAGACCGGCTCACAGACAGCCACGTATAGCGGCTGGACATGGCGCGGACTACTCACACAGGACATCATCTCACCGCCATCGGGCAGTGACTATCGCATCGTATCAGGCGATGCAAATGCCATCATCAAGGACATCTTATCTGACCGCTTCGGCGGCCTTTTCTATGTCCCGGACGAGGCATCGGGGCTGACCATCAGCAGCTATCAGTTCGTGCTGTACACAACTGTCCTCGATGGACTGACAGCCATGGTAGAGGACGGCGGCTATCGTCTGGCCATCAGCGCGGACAAGGTAGCATCCGGGGAGCCGATCCGGGTAAGCATCCGGGCAGTAAAGGCCGAGCAGGTATCCGGCACGGTCAACGCCGACAGTCCCGTACAGCTGACCGTCACGGAGGACGGCATGGGCATCAATCACTTGGCATGCCTGGGTAAAGGTGACTTGAAGAACCGGACGCGCGTGGATCTGTACATTGACGGATCCGGGAAGGTGAGCCAGACGAAGCACTACACGGGCAGGGCCGAGCGCACCGCTTACTATGACGCAAACAATGACGAGTTGGCCGACTTAATCAAGAACGGCACCGAGAAGTTACTTGAGCAGGCCAGCTCCAGAAAAATGGAAATCAAGGTCCCGGACGATCTCTCGCTTGAGGTCGGGGACATCGTGAACGGATCCTATCAGGGTATCGGCCTGACAGCCCCGATCACGGGCAAGATCGTCAAGATCACCGGCGGATATATCTCCACCGAATACAAGATCAAGGAGGGCAAGTAAATGAACGCTAAACTTATCAACGGCGCGGGAGTGACCGTCTCCGCCCAGCAGGACGCGGACTTCTTCGCATCCGTGACCGGAGACTCCGGCACAAGCTGGGGCACGATCCTCAGCATCGGCCAGAAGATGAAGGCAGAGGCCACATCAGAGAACTCCGTGAGGATCTATGACGGCGTAGCCATCAAGGACGGCCGCCGCATCCAGATCCCGGCAGACAGCTATGATGACTTCACGATCCCGACCGCATCACAGGGGCAGACAGCCGCCTATGCCATCGGCTACACGGTGACAGCAGGAGCGGAAGAGACGCTGAGCCAGCTGGTCGTAAATGCCAAAAACGGCATCCCGGCGGCTGCATCGCTCCGGTCAGGAGCATCATCCATGCCGGTCATCCTTGCCCTGGTCACGGTCGAGGGCGTCAACATCACAGGCGTAGAGCAGAGGATCTATGCCAAGAGCCTGTCCGAGATTCAGGCAGAGACAGAGACAGTAGGAGCAAAGGTGGACAAGATCCACACGATCTACACGAGGACACTGACCACCACCGTCGGCGGAGCCATTGTAGCGACCAGGACGGGCAATGTGGTCACGCTGCATACGTCCTTCCCCTATGCCTTCCCGATCAAGGATCACAACTACACCCTCAGTACAATCCCGGTCGGATACCGGCCGACGCGTAACTCCTTCTTTGCGGCTACACCGACCAGCCGGAGCGGGGACAACATGCTGGCCAGTGACAGTGCGCTGATGGCAGTCATCGACGCAAACAGATCGGACAGATCGTGGAACTTCAACGTGGCATCCTCGACAACGAGCTACCGCGAATATGCTGCGACGCTGACTTACATCACGGCCGATGACTATCCGGCATAAGGGAGGGCACAGATTGACACCAGAAGTATCAACCATGGTCACGGCCTTCATCACCGGAGGCCTTAGTCTGATCGGCGTGATCATCACATCGATCGTATCAAATTCGAACATCCGGCACCAGCTTGACAAGCATCAGGCCGTGCAGGATGAGAGAATCAAGAACTTAACGGAAGCGGTAGAACGGCACAACTCCTTCGCACAGGTCATCCCGAAGCTGGAGCAGAAGCTGGATGATCTGACGAGCAGAGTAGACAGACTGGAGGAAGAGAAATGATTAACTGGCGCGTAAGAATCAAGAACAGAAACTTTTGGATTGCTTTTATCCCGGCAGTGCTCCTGCTGATCCAGGTCGTGCTCCGGATCTTTGACATCGAGATCGACATGACAGACATCCAGGGAAAGCTCCTGGATGTGGTCAACGCCGCCTTCGCCGTGCTGGCGATCCTCGGTGTAGTCACCGATCCGACCACAGCAGGCATCGGGGACAGCGCAAGAGCTCTGACCTACACAGAGCCGAAAGAGTGACGCTATGATTGAAAAAATTATCTCTAACGGATATGGGGCACTTAGTGCCTCGTATTTAGTTATCCATGAAACAGCCAATCCGGGAGCAACAGCGGCCAACCATGTGAAGCTGTGGAGCAACCCGGACTACTACTACCAGGTGCACTACGTGGCGGACTGGACATCGATCTACCACTGCGTCCCGGACAACCGCTTATGCTACCACGTAGGCAACGGCAATCAGTATTGCGTCGGCATCGAGTTATGCCATGCCACCAGCCAGAGCGACTTCGATAAAGTGTATCAGACGGGCGTAACCTTCGCCGCTGACTACCTCAAGGCCAAGGGCTGGGGCATCGACAGGCTCCTGAGCCATAAGGAAGCGGCTGAACGCTGGGGAGGATCCGATCATACCGACCCGATCAGTTACTTCGCCGCCTATGGCAAGAGCTGGGACGGCTTCAAACAGGATGTACAGAAGGCCATGGCCGGACGGATCGAGGTCAGCGCATACGTCTATGATTACGCCTACTACGCCCAGTACAGCGACCTCAGAAAAGCCTTTGGCGCAAAGCAGGCCAGCTATGCACAGCACTTCCTCACCTATGGCAAGCACGAGGGCAGGCAGGCATCCGTGCTCTTCAATCCGGCGCTGTATAAGGCGGCCTATATCGATCTTCAGAGAGCCTTCGGCAAGGAGTGGGCGGACTACTACCAGCATTACATCAGTAACGGCGTAAAAGAGGGCAGGAAGGCATCCTACGTGTTCGACCCTATTTTTTATAGGAAGAAGTACGCAGATCTTCAGAAGGCTTTCGGCACGGACTGGAAGAAATACGCCGATCACTTCCTTAGCTGCGGCATGAAGGAAGGCCGGCAGGGTTCCGCTGAGTTCGACCCGAAGAAGTACAAGGCCAAGTATAAGGATCTGGCAAAGGCTTTCGGGAACACCTGGCCTGCATACTACCGGCACTACGAATTCTACGGCAGGAAAGAGGGACGCTCGATTGACTGATGAAGAGATCGAGGAAGAGATCCGATACCTGGACAGGATCAGCGCGGACTACTGCATCAATCCAAAGAACCAGACGGATACATGCTGTGACTGCTACCTGTGCCGGGTAGCGGAGTTCGAAAAGATCAGAGGAATACTAAGGCGCGGCGGACACGTAAGAGTGGTCTACGCGCCCATAGAAGGAGGATGATACATGTACAGCATCAACTTTAGTCTGACCGACTGGCATGAGGGGCTTGTCTACACGGGCACATCTCTTGCGGTCGAGGCAGAGAACAAGGCATCCCAGATCGTGATCAGCGTGACGGATCCGACAGAGTGCGCTTACACGCTCGACTTCAAGAGCGGGTCAAAGAAGTGGTACCGCGTGATGGCTGCCGGTGACAGCGTAATCACCTACACGCTGACCGCTGCCGATCTGGAGAGCGCGGGATCACTCTTCATCCAGCTGACCGGCACTTACCCGGACGGCAGAGTGGTCAAGACGCCGATCACAAAGGCAGCCATGATCACGCACGCGATCGCGGCGGCAGAGGAAGGCGGCGAGGCGGAAGCGTCTGCCTTTACCGAGGCTCTGGAGAGCTACGCGACAAAGCTGGCACAGGCCGGATCCTACGCCGCACAGGCTACCACGGCAGCGGAAGAGGCGAAAGCATCGGCTGAGACAGCCTCCAAAGCGTCCGAGATCACAAAGAGCGTCAAGGCCAGCGTCACACAGACAGAAGGCGGAGCAGTCGTGACGGTATCAGACGCGGAAGGCACCACCACCGCCACGCTGACCAACGGCAGGGACGGGGAGCCGGGAGCAACAGGTCCGGCAGGTCCACAGGGTGAGAAGGGCGAAAAGGGAGACACAGGCCCACAGGGACCGAAAGGCGATACCGGAGCGACTGGCCCGAAGGGCGCAACAGGAGCCACTGGCCCGACAGGTCCGGCAGGTCCACAGGGTGAGAAGGGCGAAAAGGGAGACACAGGCCCACAGGGACCGAAAGGCGATACCGGAGCGACTGGCCCGGAAGGACCCAAGGGAGATACCGGCGCTACAGGCGCACAGGGACCCAAGGGAGACACCGGCGCACAGGGACCCAAGGGAGACACCGGCGCACAGGGCCCGGAAGGACCGCAAGGCCCGAAGGGTGACAAAGGCGATACGCCAGACCTCACAGGATACGCAAAGACGGCAGACCTCGCCGCCGTGGCTACATCCGGGGATTACGCCGATCTTAGCGGAAAGCCGACCATCCCGACCGTGACGAACGACTTTACCGACGAGTACAAAAACGAGGTAGACACGCTCTACAGTGACTACCTGACAGCATCGGAGGTGATCGGATGAGCTTAACAGACAGATTAAAAGCGCTTGTAACCTACTCCAACGAAAAGACGGGCAAAAGCGACGCGACCCTCTCCGATGCAGTCAAGCATCTGGCCGAGGGGTACGGCGGCGGTGGAGACATCACGCTTGGATCACATAAGGTACTTTTCGGGCAGATCACGCCGACGGCCGGAAGCGACTATGCTTCCGGGTGGCTCAAGATCCCGAATAAGAATTGGCTTTTTGCCACGTACTGGCTCGATGATTTTTCCGTCGCTGACACGTACAAAGCCGCAGGGCAGCCGATCCTGCTTGAGGGCCATGCTTTCGAAGGCGCCAGCGCCTCCAGAGAACTTCGATACCGGGACGAGAGCGGAAACATGAAGTTTATCGAAAGAAGCCTCTTCGGAATCACAGTCGAACATAGTGCGGCATTTATGCGCGTGCTGATTTCCCAACGAAAAGACTATCCGCTACAGGCTGAACTCTATAACTATATGGTTATCTATGAATAAGAAGGGAGAAACCACCACATGAACACATTCTATTACATCGTCGAGCTTCAGAACCGCGCCGACGGCCTCACCAACTCCACCATCACACAGCGGAGCAGCCTTGCAAACGCGCTGTCGTACTACTACGAGCGCAAAAGCAAGCTCATTCCGAACACGGAGTTTGTAAGCGCTGTCCTCATGCTGACCGACAACGAGGGCAACACGATCGAAGAAGCGGAACTCATCGAGACGCAGTACAAAGCTGAGTAATACCTCCTTTTACCTTTGGCCCTGTCGGTATATCCGGCAGGGCCTTTTTTTATACTTTTTTTAATAGAGGTCGACAGCAAACAGGGATATATCAAGGAGCTGATCAGGAAAGACATGGGGACCGCATGAGCGGTCCTCTTTTTTTTATGCCCTCTGCCGGCTGTGGGTACGGATCCCACAAGGTACCCACTGCCGATACCCGAAAAACTTGTACAATATTTTTGTACAACGCGATTGAGCAAAGCCGCGTAAATACTGGATTTTTATATTTCAAATTGTGCAATATTTTTCTCACCTAAAAAGGCGGAAATCCTTTATTTATGCGGCTTTCCGGGCTTTTTGGCTGAGAGTTCGAGTCCCACCGCCGGCACTCTGTAAAGCCTTTATTTATGCGGCTTTGCAAAACTTGTACAATCATTTGTCCAACACGGACCCGAAGTGATCCGTCATCACCTCATAGGACTTGAGCAGTTCAGAGTCCTGTACGCCGATATAAATCTGTTGGAGTACGGGGCTATTCCGGGACCATCCTCCCATCTTTTCCACCAGATTGACAGCTACGCCCTGCGTGAAAAGCTCTGTGGCGAAGTAGTGGCGCAGACTGTGATAGGACATCTCATGTAGTCCGCATCGGTTCGCGACCGTTCTGAAGCGTTTTGAGAGCATGTTCGGGTTCATCCCCAGCAGTTCTCCCTCTACGCCCTTAAAGCGGCCTAGAATCGCCTCTGGTAGCCTCACAGCCCTATAGGACGCATCCGTCTTTGGCATGGCCGTGATGTGCCACTGCATGTCAGGACCATTCACCATGTCCTTCGTGATCCGGATCACGCCATCCTTCCAGTCTATGTCCTTATCTGTCAGAGCGCAGGCCTCCCCGGCTCTAAGGCTGCCGAAAGCGGCAAGGCATACGGCCGAATACAGCGCGCCGGAGCACTCCGACAGTAACTTCCTTACCTCGTCCGATGTGGGCACGTAATAGGGCCTTCTGACGCGCCTGGGAAGCCTTGTCTGTGTGAACCGCCGGTCAGAGTAGAAGCTGACCGCTGCCGACATCAAGCCGTAGATATTGGCGATTGACTTTGCCGACAAGCTCCGCGCCATGCTGTTTACCCAGTTCTGGACCTGCGCCTGCGTCAGCTTCGACAGCAGGACATCGCCTATACCGTCGAAGTTATTCTGAAGGCGGCTAAGATACGCACGGATCGTGGACGGGGACAAGACATTCTCCTTCGATTCAATGTATCCCTGCACCGCTTCCCTCACCGTCATCTCCCGGCGGTCCTCATCCTTATGATGCAGCTGGTAGTCCAGAGCGGCATACTTCGCTTCGGCCTCTGTCTCCGCTGTGAACATCTTCACGATGGGACGCCGCCTGCCGTCTTTCCCGATCCGGTGGCCGACCACCACGCGGATCGAGACGGAGTTCTTTGATCTCTTTTTAATATTAGCCATCTATCTTCACATCCTTTAGCAGCTTGTCGATCATTGCCTTCGTCAGGTCATCGGCAGCGGCATAGCGCTTCATCAGCTCCGCAAGCCTTCCGCTGTCCTCATACGACGTCTTCTGTACGTCCAGCCCCATAAGCCAGGCAGGATCCACGCCGAGAACTCCGGCGATCTTTTGCAGCCGGTCGGACTTAGGCTTGCTGTAGCCGCTCCTGTACTGGCTGATTGTTGACTGGCTGATCCCTGTTCTTTCCGCTAACTCGCTGGGCCTCATCCCGGCATCCGCTAACGCCTTCTCCAACCGCTGACGGAACTCTTCTTTAACCT
>Ga0326511_10001006_pt1 | contig 23990 bp, 39 predicted proteins | sample 0_2496_0518_D_FD_203701 | JGI IMG/M metagenome (GOLD analysis project Ga0326511, IMG submission 203701) | Bovine rumen microbial communities from UC Davis, California, United States - 0_2496_0518 | ecosystem: Host-associated > Mammals > Digestive system > Stomach > Rumen | place: USA...
CGGGGGGCGGTATTCAAAAAAAATTCCAAAAAAAATCGCCTATCTGGCGATCAAATAGCCGTTCGCGTCGAAGGCCTGAGTGTTTTCTTCCTGGCACTGGCGTCCTCGGCCGTGCTCGCCTCGGTGCGCAGCATAGTGGCAGTCAGCGCAGAGGCTTACAAGGTTCGAAGGGTTCAAGCTGATGGTCACGTCGTAAATGTTCTGAGGCGTGAGGTGTATCTTGTGATGGACTACATCAGCAGGCTGGCCACAGCATGTGCAGAGGTACATGTCACGCTTAAGGACATAGCTCCGCACCTTGGCCCACTCGGTCGATTTGTAGAAAGCCTTTGCAAACTCTCGCATGATTTTGTTTCTATCCACCCATCAGCTGACGGGACAAAAGAGCCGGCAGGATTCGAACCCGCACGCCAGGGACGGACTGGCGCCGCCATGCAGCTCTCACAGAGGAAAAAGGAGAAACCAAAAACGGCAGGCTTCAGCGCCCACCGTTCACGATATCATTATAGCAAAAGTTAATTATCATTGTTATCATGTTCATGTTCAACGTGCGTCTCCCCGCTTCTCCGGAGCCTGTAAGTGTGAGGCAGGCTGTATCCGATCTGTTCTGCTATTCTGGTCATCGGAATCCCGCCGATGTAGTAAGCTGTAAGGATTACTCGCTCTCGCTCATCGGAGACCAACTCGATCTTTGCGGAGATGTCCATGATGGCCTCAGCCTTTGCTCGTTTGAGTTCCTGGATTGTGCTATCAAGGTCAGCAACCTCCGCCATGACAAGAGAGAACCGGTCTTCCGGAGATGTCTGAACCTTGTCGAGATCGTACCGGACTGCACCCGGCAACAGGCAGCTTTTCAGACTGTCGCGCTTAATCTCTAACCGCCAGATGGTTCTGTCGATGATCCGCACCTTGTACATGATGCCGGTTGCTGGTGTCTTGCTCAATTCGGTGTCTCCTCTTCTTCCCCTCTGTACGGCTCCGGCAGTTTCTGCCATGCCGCTATATCTTCATAAGCCCGAACTCCTCCCTTGGTCCGCCACATATAAACACCGTCGCGCAGTAACAGAAACGCGATCCCTCTATGTCCTGTGACATCACACACAAGTACAAACTTTTTCAACGGCGGGCGGCTTTCCGCTGTCGGCGTCCAGATGTGCGCGTCTTTCTTTCCCTGCTCGTAAGCCTCCGCGATTGCCGAGACTTTGCCATGCTCCACTTTTGCGTCAATGCGTCTTACAAGCGCTTCGATTAAATCGAGCGAAGACGGCGCGGTATACGTCCGCGAGTAAATCTCGTTTATATCGCTCTGGATGGCCCGCAGGGCCGCGAAAATGAGCATGACGGGTAAATATATAGCTACGATGCAAACAAGCGTTAAAAGGCCGTTCATGCGTTTTCCCCCGCGCCCGGTATCGGGCAGGCGTCCCCGGTGCATCCGGCAGTCCGTGCCGCTTCTTCCGCGATCCGCTCTTTTTCCCGGATGATTTTAAACGCCGCGATGCTTTCAATTTTGTGCGCGGTGTCCGGGCCTAACAGATACTTGATTTGCGCTATCATGACTTCCACGTCTGCAAGTTCTTCCATGAGTTTTTCCCCGGTCGGGTCCTGCCCCCGAAGGTGCTTGCTAACGGCCTGTACAAGCTCCCCGCATTCCTCTTGTAGCTGTCGGAGTTGGTTTTCCTTGCCGTAGTGATCCGCAATCGGGATTGTTGCCCTTTCCATTGCCCAGTTCATTCTTTTTTCTCCTCCTCTTCTCCGATCAATCTGTCTAAGCCGTTTCTGATATGCTCCCAGCACTCCAAATAACCAGCGTGATGTTCTTCCGATTCTCCCGGCAATCGCACGACCTCGTGGCTGTCCATCCATTTCCGCATGACCTCGAGTCCGTTTACCTGAATCGGAATGCTAAGTTTAGCCATCTTCTTTTCCTCTCATTTCCGCACCGCCTTACTGCAATAATCATCCGGCTCGACCGTCCGCTCGTAAAACTCCGGGCAGTACGGCAGACCGTCCGCCGGATCTATAACGCAATAAGCGCAATCCTTTCACCGTATAATTTCCGGCTGTGCGGATGGTAATTGTTCAATCTTCTTTTCTGCATAATAACAATAGAAATGGTCAAACTGAACGATGATGTTTTGCGCGCAATACATTCCCTCGCCCGCAAAATGTTTACAATCTCGGCACCGTACAACTGGGACCGCATCCACGGAGGGCAATGATTCAATAGTCCTAATCGGATACATGATGCCGTGCGGAGTGCTAAGCGCATCCACCGCCATCTGTCTGCTGATTAAATCATCCATTTTCACGCCTCCTGTTCCACCGCCGGATCATCAGCGCCGCGTCCATCGTCCGAAACAAAAGCCGCGCGTTTCTGCCGTTGCTGTAAAGAATGCAATCGGGGTCCGTGCATCCGACGAAGTAATACGGGCCGCGTAATTTTGACTTTGCCCGTTTCAGAAACCCGACATGCCTAAATGCTTTCGCATTGCTCCCGCAAAACGGACAGGGCTTTAGCAGTAGCTCCATGTCCTCAAGTTCTTTCGTGTGTGCCATTGTTTTTTCTCCTTTCTGCTTTTCGCAACAGCCCGTGCAGGTGTCGAACCTGCGCCCCGGCGGTCAAAGCGCCGTGTGCTACCGTTACACTAACAGGCCACTTACGGGCGGCTGGACTCGAACCAGCGACACAATTTCCTCTTGCCAACTGAGTTACGCCCGCATGTGCCGGTCTTTCCCGGCGGTCACGCTTCCGGCAGGGCCGCGTTTGCCCGGTGTAACCTTAACAGCGTCTTCTTCCTGTAAAATTTATTCTCACCGCGCCGGATGCGAATGAAATCGAATTATGTGTTATATTGTTTCCCTATGACGTAAGCTCCATAAGCTACCAAACACCCCGCATTTTCAAGATGCGATGCAATAAATTCATATGATTCCTTTACACGAATTTCCGAATCATCTTCAAAGAAAATCTTGCAACGGCCTTCATCGTCTTTGAAAATGCGATGTATAAACGCTACATTTACAAGCGCAGGCTCACCGCTTTTTCCATGATGTAATTCAATGAACATTATTCTTTCACCACCTTCCAAACCTGTTTCTTTTCGCCCTGTCCCATCCGCAGGGCCTCCGAATGGCTGACCGGGACAAACACGTCAATGTGCTTTCCCTTCACGCCGCTCCCGGTGTCACGCGCCTCGAAAACCATGTCAAAGCCGTCAATAACAAGCCGCGTGTGCATCGGCAGGACTTTCTTGTCAACGGCAACCGTTCCCCATTTCAGCGGCTTCCCGAAGCCGTCCACCGCGCCCCATTTGCCGTTGCATTTCCGGCAGGCGCAATAGTATGTGATGGTATACTCTCCGAGCGGTTCAAGCTCCGGCAGGACTTCCACGGCGCTTTCCGGTCCCTCTGTGATCTCCACGGCATCCGAGCGGATGTCAATTTCCGCCGCGTGGGTATTGTTCGCCGCCGCAAATGATAGCAGAATCCCGAAAGCTACCCCGGCCCATCTCCTGCGCTTTGTGGCGACCATGACCTTTTCCCGGCATTCCTCGCAAACTTGCGTCCCCGGAAGCGCGGGCCGCTTCCCGCACCGCGTGCAAAGCTTCCGCTCCCGCCGCGCGTCATAAAGGGTCTTTTGCTTTTCCGCCTTGACCTCACGGCATGCCGCGCAGGAAAGCCGCGTTTCTTCATTCGGCAGGGGCGCGCCGCAATTAACGCACTTGTGTTCGGCCTTGCGCCTGTAATAGACCTCATTTCCCATGTTTACCACCTCCCCCGGCGTGCGGCCTTTATCGCAAGTTCCGCCGCCTGTTTCGCTAAACTGCTTCCGCTGTCCACAAGCCTTTCAATGTGGCCCGTGATCGCGTCCGGGTCCGCGCCGGAATATATGCCGAGCGTCCCGCCGAAGAAAAACCGCCGCGCCTTGAAATACTCCGCCACATACCCGGAAGCAATCGGATTCCCGCCGCGCTCCTTTATCCATTCCTCGCACGCCTTTGCAGTCGCCGGGATATTACCTTTGCCGAAGTAGTGCGAAAGCCATTTATAAGCGGCTTCATAGTCCTGCGCGACGCCCTTGACGATCTCCCGGCCCAATTCCGCATAGTTCGCGGCAATGCCCTTCTTTTCGTCCTCGGTCAGCTTTCGCGGCGGTTCCGGCTTTCCGGTGTATTCGCTATAAACCCAATATTTTCCGACCTCGTCGCCCTCGATTTTTTGATTGACCTGTCCTTCGTGCGTCTTGTAAACGTCAATGATTTCGCGCTCCCATAACGGCACAAAGTTTTTAATCCGTTCCCGGTTTGATGCAAGCGCGCTTTTGTCACGGTCGCGCAAGTCATCCTTGCCGGACAGCGCCGCGATCCGTCCGCGCATTGCTTCAAAAATCTGCTCGTTTATCCGTACAATGTCGCGGTTGTATTCCGACGGCGTGCCGATGAACAAAAACCCTGAGTTTGAGCCAATGGCGTAAACCGTGCGGGCATCCGCCTCCGCCATATAGCTGTCAAGTGTCATGTGCTTGTTTCTCCCAAAAAATCAAATATACTTTGCTGTCCCTGTATCTGGTCTTTTTCAATCGCGTATGTTTCTGACAGCATTTTTTCCGTTGCGTCCTTGTAAAATTTCTTGTTCAGCTCAAACCCGTAACTATTACGCCCCAATTCTCGCGCCGCTCGTAGCGTTGTAGCGCTTCCGGCGCACGGGTCGATAACTGTATCGCCTTCGTCGGTAAAAAGCTCTATAAGCCGTCTAAGGACCTTCACGGGCTTTTGTGCCGGGTGTATCTTTGGAACCTCGGCGCCGTCCTTATCCCACTGGAACCAATTAAAAACCATTTTTCCGTCATTGTTGAATTTTGGCAGATACGAGCGATAAAGCAAAAGCGCGTATTCGCAGGCCCCCACGATCCGCATGTTGGCTTTTAAAACCTGCGGGGAAAAATTTTTGATAAACACTAACGGGATGTGGTGCGTGAAGCCGTGTTTTTCCGCAAGCTTTCGGACCATCTCCAACTGCTCAAAACTGCAAAACACGATCATGCAGGGCGCGTCTGATGCTTTGCCGCGCTCCCCCCCCCCTCTTTGGTTCCTTGCGTAAAAGCTGATTGCAAAAATGGAAATACTCGGCAATGTTAAAATTAAAATCTGTCGTAAACGCCGCTTTTCCCGCAAGTTTGCTTTCCCCGTTTTTGTTGTCGCCGCCGTTGTACCACATAGGATTTGAACCGTAGAAATTCGTCCCGATGTTGTACGGAATGTCAGCAATTACAAGTTGCGCTTTTTTGATTGGGTATGCTTTCCAACTCTGGAAATTGTCGTTGTAAAGCTCGCATTTTATTTTTCGTTTGTGTGGTGTGTTTTCTCTCTCGTTTTTCACGTTTATGCATCTCCCTGCATTTCGTAAATCCTTACTTCTATCCGGGGACGCTTCCGGTCAACGGAAAAGGCATCCGTCCAACCTTCCACCCACGCCCAACCGTCATTCTCAATGACCCCTCGCTTTATCAGCGCGTCCTGTATGACCTTGTGCGCCCATCCGGCGACGTTGTCCTTGTCCCGGCGCTTTGTGGCCTCGTAAAAGTGGTAGTCAATCCAGACGGGCGGGCGGAGCCTTTCAGCCTTGCCGATGTAAAAGCAAACCGCGGTCATGTCCTCGTGCTTCATCTTTGCCCCGATGTACTTGTTTGACCTTTCGGCGCTGATGTACTCGTTCAGCCCGTGCAACTTTCCCCGGATGCAAAACGCAAAGCTCCGCCGTTTTTCCTGTTCCTCCGTCATGTTTCCTCATACCATGACGCTTTTGCGTCAATCATTTTTTTGTACTCGTATGACATATAAGCCTTGTCGCGTGCATTTCTGTTGTACACGGCCTCAATGTCTTTTATTGCCTGTTCCATTGTCGCGGCGGGCGGCAAATTCTGGATTTCAAAAACCTTTTTCTTGAGCCTTTCCGCGTCTACTCCCTTGCGCGTATAGGCGTATGCGACCGCCGTGTAATATAAATCTTTTCTCCCTTTCTGCCTGTCCAGAACCTCGCTGAACGTTTCCACATATTCAAGCGTTTTGACCGCGCGGTTGTATTCGTTCTCACCAAGGCAAAGGTCTCCGTTTCTGACGGTATTCGTGTTGACGCGCCGCCCGAAAGCTATTGTCAAAATCGCGTGCGTCGGTATGGTTTCCGCGAATCTTTTAAACAGCTTCAACACGAAAATGTAAGAGTTGTTCCCAAGCTCCGCGAAGCTTGAAATATAGCCTAACAGCGTCCACATGGAAGCGGTCGAATTGCATCCCCTGCATTCTTCGATGCCCGTGCCAATCATGACCACATAACGGACCGGGATTCCGAGAATTTTACAAGCCTCAATTCTTGCCTGCCCGTCTATGACTTCCATCTTTTCGTTTACAATGACCGGAATGATCTGACCGACTTCCCGGATGCTTCTAAGCACTTTTAAAACGCGGGAATGCTCAACGGCCCTTTGCCCGTCAAGACGCTTAAACATGGAATACCGCGTCGTTTCAAATACGCTTCCGATTTTCTGCTCGTTTTTCATTGTTTTCCCTCCGTGTGTGTTGTGTGTGTGATTAGGTTTTTACGCCCGTATACAGTTCATAAAACTCCCGGCTACATTCGTGCGGCTCAACGTATGGCCTCCCTTTTTTCGCCTCGCTTTCCTTCCAAGCCTGTTTCTGTTCTTCGGTCAGAAATTGCCACGGATACCGCCGCCGCCCTTCCTCGCACTTTTCGCACGGCCCGCCCTGTATCACTCCGGTCGGGGTCTGGTAGTAGATAAGGCCCCTGTCCTTGCAATAAACGCACTTCACCGTTTTGGCGTTCGGATCGTAGTTCCGGGCTGTGTTCCTGCGGGCTTTCTCCGTGTCCTTGCAATACTGCACGATATTGGCAATGGATGGGATACGGGGTTCTGTCATGATGTAGTCCTTAACCGCCGCGTTTACGACGTCGAAAGCAAAGTCTTTCAAGTATGTATACCAAACTTGCGTTTCCGCCTCGGTGTTAAGGATTCTATACGCGGCCCGGAGCTGTTCCGCTATCGTGGTCATTTCTCTATAATCCATTTGCCGCCGCCTCCTTTTTCGCGCGTTCCTGCGCTTCCATCTTTTCCGCCCATGCTTGGAAGTCTACCCGGCCCGGGACCGAGCGCGGGGCTGTGTAGCCCCCGGCGCTTTTCCCCCGGTCCTGCTCCTTGCGGAGCCAGTTTCCGACAAAAGCCGCGATCCCGCGCTTTGTTTTTCGCCGTGTCGGGTTGTCCATCAGCCACCCCCGCATATTTCGGAGTTCCTGTTCAACGTCAACGGCAGGATACAAAGCTTTGTATTCGTCAACCTCGGTTTCTGTGATTTCGTGCGAATCATTCCCCACAAGCGGCAGGGTTATGAAAACAGGGTCCGGTATCGGCTCCGGCATAAAATCCTGTTCCGGTTCTCCAAACGGCAAATCGTCCGCTTCCGGTGCGGAGGCGGTTTCCGGCTCCGCGCAAGAAATACCGTTAGGTATTTCATTTTTAATAGTCTTAGGTTTAGTCTTAGGTATAGTCTTAGTCTTACCCTCGATTTGGTTACTATTGTTAGCATTTGCTTGCAATTGCTTGCTTTTGCTTGCATTTGCTCTTAACTTTGCACATTTGCTTTCGTACTTTTCCTGTGATAAGTTCATCTGATGACGTATTCCTCGCCATATGCCTTTTACCTCAGGGTCAGAAATTTCCGGTTCAATTCCGTTAACGTACTCAAGCTGTGCTCTGTAGAGCTGTCCGAGCTGATTGTCGGACAGCTCCGACAGATATTCCCAAGAATCACCAAAAACTATAAAATTGTTTTTGTTGCTGTTTGTCACAATGTAACCTCAATCAATTAAACGGTAAAAGCTCCGAATCAACGCCCTGTGGAATTTCCATCCATCCTTCACCGACCGGAAGCTCATCATCTGCCGGAACCGTCGGAGCGGATGCCGAGGCGCTTGCGGATCGCTCCGCCGCCGCGCGGCTTTCGGAAAATTCCTGTTCCTCTACAATCACGTCTGTCGTGTAAACCTTCTGCCCGTCCTTGTTGGTGTAGTTTCCTGTTTGTAGTCTTCCACAAACGCAAAGCGCCGTCCCCTTGTGAACATATCTTTCGCAAAACTCCGCCGCCTTGCCGAAGGCCACACAAGGAATAAAATCCGCTTCTCTTTTTCCGTCCGGGCCGCTATAGCGCCTGTCAACGGCTAACGTGTACCGCGCCACCGCCGTGCTGTTCTGCCCTTGTGTGTATCTGATTTCCGGGTCCCTAACCGCCCGGCCTCTAAGCAGTACCTTATTCAAATTTCTACCCCCTTTGCTTGTGCCTGTTTGATGTAGTCCTGCGCCTGTTCCTCGGTCAGTTCCCCGATTGTGTTGACGCCATAGTGCTTGCAAACCGTCATGATGCTTTCCGCCTTCATGCGGGATTTAACAACAAAGCTCTGTACGCGTTCCACGGCGCTTTTTCCGGGCGTTTCCGTTTTAGGCGGATTGTTTACCGTCTGCGGGGCTTCCGTGGCTTTTTGGGCCTTCTGTGCGTTTTTAGCGGCATCCTGTTTCGGTGCCGCCGCCTGCGGCTTCTGCTCCGGCTTTCTTACTTCCGCCGGGCTGTCAACGATCCGCTCCCCTTCGTCAAGTTCAAGCGCTGTGAACTGTGTTCCGTAGCCGAGCATTGCAAGCGCCCGTCCGACTGCTTTTGTTTCGGCCTTCTCGTAAAAATCCCCGAAGTCCCGCGCCGTTTCGCTCCCGTATCCGGTTTGTACTGTGCGCCCGTTTTCGTCCTTGATGGTCGCCCGGAAACGCGCTCCGGTGTCGGTCAACTGGACGGGTTCCGTTTCGATGCTCCAAAGCGGCTTATCTTCCCGGAACCACACAAGCCGCCACATAACTTGCAAGTAGTCCTTGCCTTTTAAATTCATCAAGTGTTCTTTCGGATCGAACGTGCTTTTTTTCTCTGCCATTACTTCACCTCAAATTTTGCCGGGCCTTCCTCAAGCGTCACAAAATCAAGAATATCGCCCGTTTCCGTGTCAATAACGCTGTTGTCTTCTTCCGCAATGGCAAGGCGCTTTTTGTACTCGCCCCACGCCGGGGCTTCTGTCACCTTGACAAACTCTTCAAGACCGTTTGCCTTGAAATATTCAAGGGCCTTGTCCTTGTCCGGGACCATGTTGATTTTGGGGATGGTGTAAACGAGCTTTCCGCTTAACAGCTGATAGCTGTCGGTCGTTTTGGTGTGCTTGTGCGGGACCGTCCCGAAGTATTCCGAAAGCTTGCTTTTAAAAAATGCCGTGTTGTTTTCAAGGCGCTTGTCTGCCGCCGCGATCCGCTCCGAAATAGCGTCAATCTGTTTCTGCGCGATCTCATGCAGGCGGGCGTTTTCCTCTTCCTCCGCCTTGATTTTGCGGACCGCCCAATCGGCAAGGTCGTCATCCGTTATGTGGAAGCCCTCGCGCTGTTCTTCCTGTCCGTCTTCAAGCAGGCTTGTGTATTCGTCAAACATGTGTTAAAATCCTCCTGTGTGTGTGATAAGGCCCCACGGGCCGACATTGTTTTTTTCTCTCAAGGATTGACCGCCGCTTCCCCGGCGGTCTTTTCTTCGTCCTGCTCGTTCGCCGGGTGTCCGTTCTTTCGGCAACCGTCTGCCCATCCCATGATTGCCTCGATTTCGTCAATATCAACTCTCCGCGAGTAGGATTCCCGCTTTTTCCGCAGGTTGATAAGGTCACGCAACGCCGCCGCGCGTCCGGTCAGTTCATAAAGCTCTGTGTTGTTTCCCATCGTCTAACCTCTCAATCGTTATGTGTGTGATAACAAGCCCCCTCTGGTCCGCGGCCTGCTCGTATAGCGCCGCGATGATTTTATTAACGTCCGGGCCGTTCATCGTGCCGCCGCCTCCGCTCCGGCTCCGATCGCCAGAAGGCCGATGCCGACCGCCGCAAGGCCCATAAACCCGGAAAGCGTCGCGCCGTCCGCGCACCCTGCGGCAAGCATAAAAATGCAAAATCCGGCAAGCGATGCCGCAATGGCGACCGTGTGTAAAACCGCCTTGACCTTGCGGACCTTCCGGCTAAACCGCAAATATTCCTTGTAGGTCATTGTCCTTTCTCCTTTCTAAAAATTCATTTTGAATGAATCTCTTCCCCAAAAAAAATATTTTCAAGCGGCATTTTGTAAAGGCTTGCCAGTTTGCGGGCCTGCGTTACCTTCGGTTCCGCATATCCCTTTTCCCATGCAACCAAGGTCGCCGGGGTCACATTTAGTACCTTTACGACGTCCGCTTGCGTATATCCTGCGTTTACACGCGCCGCCGCAAGTGTGATTTTCAAAATGTCGGTGTCCTCCTTTCGTAAATCAATAAATTTTACAATACCAATTATAATTCATTTTAAATGAATGTCAATACTAAAATTCATTTTTTTTGAATTTTATTGAAACGCGCTTGAAAATCGTTTATTATATATGAACGGAGGGAAAAACCAATGACAGACAAAGAACAGAAGATAATTTTTTCAAAGAATCTGCAACGGTATCTTTACGAAAGCGGCAAGACGCAAAAGGAAGTTTCTGACGTTATCAAAGTAAACGCCCCAACTTTTAATTCATGGGTTAAAGGTGTGTCTATTCCGCGCATGGGGAAGGTTCAGCGCCTTGCGGATTATTTCGGCATTAGCGTGACCGACCTTATAGATGAACACACGCCGGAAGAAATCGCGGCAGACGCGGAGCAGTCCCTTGTTGAACAATACACCCTTGACCCTAAAATCCGGGAGCTTGTTCTTTACGCGGGCGGGATCGAACCGGGGGAAGCCCGTGACAAATACGTCGGGGCTGTGCTGTTGGCACTCCGGGCAATGTGTGAAGCCGGAAAGAAATGACGGGCGTTTTTTGCATCTTAAATGTGGGTATTTGCACAAAAAGTGCAGTTTTGGACGTTTAAACGGAGATTTTTCCGTTTTTTGAAAGAAGGTGGTTTAATGAAACGAGCGGCTTTGTACGTTCGTGTTTAGCGCAAGCACCGCAGAACAAAAAAAGCACGGCCTGTCCGTGGATAGCCAAATAAGCGCTTTAAAGGACTTTTGCGCCGCGGGCGGGTATTTTATCGCCGGGGTATATTCCGACGCCGGAATCAGCGCCCGGAAGCGTTACACGCGCCGCCCTGCGCTGTTGCAACTGTTGACGGACTGCCGGGAAAAGAAAATAGACGTCATATTGTTCACCAAGCTTGACAGGTGGTTCCGGTCGGTCGGGGATTATTACGAGGTGCAACGGCAGTTAGACGCCGCCGGGGTCCCGTGGCGTGCGATCTGGGAAGACTACGAAACAGAAACAAGCGCCGGGGTTTTAAAGGTCAATATCATGTTGAGCGTTGCCCAATCGGAAGCGGACCGCACTTCCGAGCGCATCCGGGACGTTATGCAGTACAAGCGGGCGCGTGGCGACTATGTGGGAAAAGCGCCCCTTGGATATGTCAAGCAGGGCGGGGCGCTTATCAAAAACCCGGAAACGGCCCCGGCTGTGGAAGCGCTTTTTTCTACGTTCCTGCGGACCCTCAACACGGCGGAAGCGATTCGGGCCGCCGCCGCCCTCGGCCTGCATACCAACCGGGAAACAATTAACAAGCTGTTTTTAAATCCTGCATACGCCGGGTCCGCCGCAGGCGGTTACACTTGCCCCGCGTACATCACGCCGGAGCAGTTTGATTTTATAAAGGACATCCGCCGCCGCAGGACCCGCACAGCCAAACACACAAGCGCCGTGTATATCTTTTCCGGCCTCTGCCGCTGTGGGATATGCGGGCGGCCTATGGCGGGCAAGACGCGCCACCGTCAGCATGTGGACGGTTCGCCGCATGTGGCGGCCTATTATCAATGCTCCGCTTATTCCGGCTCCGTCCGGTATCACCGCGCCTTTTCGATTAACGGCGACAAAATAGAGGCCCAACTACTGGACACCGTGGACGATGCCCTAAAAAGCGTCAGAATCGCCGTAAAAGCCCGGAACGCTTCAGCCAATAAAGATACCGCCGAAAAGCAAAAAGCCGCCCTGCGGCTTAAACTAAAGCGCGTGCAGGCGGTATACATGGACGGCGGGCTTTCCGACGCGGAATACACCGCCCGGCGCGATGCCATAAGCGCGGAGCTTGCCGCGATCCGCACCGAGCCGGAGAAAGTGCCGGAAGCGCTCCCCGATAATTGGCGCGAAACATATGACGGACTGGACCCGGAACACCGCCGCCGTTTTTGGCAAACGGTACTCCGGGCTATCACAGTCAACGCCGACCGTTCTATCAGTCTGACTTTCTGCTAACGTTCAAATCTGGTTACCTTATCTTTCTATAACATCAGACAAGCCGCCATAAAGTAACCACAAAAAAAGCCCCCGCTTTGGGGGCCTTTTGTTATTTGTCCAGTTGCCAACTTCCAATCGTTGTCGTTTCCGTGAACCTTATTTAAAATAATTTTTGCAATAAAAAAAGCCCCAGATTTCTCTGAGGCCTTAAAACGCGTTGCACCGTAGTCTGCAGTGCTTCTTGTGGGATTTCTCCCTTCTATTTTTTCAAATTATCGGAGGTATTTCAGCCATGAAAAGAGTTGTGCAGCGCGTTTTTGACTAATTACAGATACCAGGGAACCAAAGCGCCCTTTTCATTGACGCAGCAGCGGGCGCCTTCCAGCGGTCCGGACTCCTGCAGGTAGTAGGTCTCGCCGCCGATATGAACGAGCCCGGTGACCATCTTGCCGGACGAGTTGAAAAAGTACCAGTGCTTTGCGCTGCTTCCGGACTCCTGGATAAGCCGCCAGCCGTGGGTGTTGTGGCCGTACTGGTCCTGATAGTACCAGTTAGGCCCGTCCGAGATCCAGTGCCAGCCAGGATCCGAGGCAATGCGGAAGACGTATTCGACGTGCCCGCAGTAGTCCTCAGAGGGCCGGGACTCGTTGCCAGCGAAGAGAAGAGCGTCCCCGACCTTGAGGACCTCCGGGTTCTGAACGTGGCCATCCACGATCCGGACCGGGACATCCTCGAGGAGGTAGCTGTTTTTCTGTCCGACCGTGTTCAGCCATCCAACGTCATGACCGGCGTGAGCCCAGCAGGCGTCTCCGGAGGAGCTGCAGTCGGAATAATAGGAGCCCTTGTACTTTCGGAAAACGTATTCCCGGAGGCTCTGGCTGTAGTAGTTCCGCCCGAGGATCTCCGTGTAGGCCTCCACGAACTTCTCCCGCTCTGCGTCGGTCATTCCCTTCACTCTCCGGACGCGGATGAGGCCCTTCCGGACGCCGTTCGACATCTTCGCGGCGTACCGGCTGGAGAGGTAGCTCTCCATGTTCTTCAGGGACGGGAAACCGGACCCATGCCCGCAGATCGTGATGTCCTTCTCAGTCATGGCTGTCCACCTCCGGCAGGCCCGTCACCGCAGACGTGAGGAGCGACGCCACGCCAGCGAGGACCGAGGCCGAGACGAGCGCGGTCCAGTTGACGTCCTGCAGGTAGATGGCCGTCCCCATCATGGCCAGAGCGGTCTGGCAGACCGTGCGAATGGCGCGGATGGCCGCGGCTTTGTAAAAATCTCTGTTCATATCACGCCTCCTTCTCCGGAGCTTCCGGCAGTGCTAAAAGTTTCTTGTAGAGTTCCGTCGCGACGTCATTCCCGTCGAGTCCGTGATAGGCCAGATAGACCCGGCGCATGGACTCCTTGGCGTAGATCGGGCAGTAGCCTCGCTCGCTCCATTTATTGTACGCGGTCACGATGGACTCACGGAGCAGGGCTTGAACCCCTGCGGCGATGGCCGCGTTTTTGTCCTGCTCTGCTCTCAAGCTGATGGAAATCCTGCGGTACAGCCACCCCAAAAAGGCAGTGGCCGCCGCAAAAACCCATTGGAGCCAGTGTGCTCCGATAAAAGCCCAGATCTCACTCACGGGCTCGCCTCCTTAATCCTTTGCAAAATCAGGCTTCGGGACCGCTTCCAGATAGTCCCCGTGGTCGATCGTGTCGTCGAACTGCTTCACGACCTTCGCGCCCGCGTGGCCCTCGGTGTCCGGGAGGTTAGACTTTCTGCCCGAGGCGATAAGGTTGCCGTTTTCGTCCTCGCGGGTGTCCTCAAACTCTGCCACGACCTTCGCGCCTGCCTTGCCTTCCTCAGGTCCTGCGGCCTCGGTGTAGAGCTTGCCGTCCTTCTCGACGGTGTCCGCAAACTGCTTTTTGATTTCTGCCATTTTTAATCCTCCTTATCTTCAGCGGGGCGGAACCACTTGACGTGGCTCCGCTTAACGATTGCGACCGAGTGCGTTTTCCCGGTGCGGATGTCTGTTACGTTGTAAAGAGTTACCATTCTTGCATCCCTCCTTTATGCCGTAATCCAAGAATAAGTCGGAGTGCCGTCCGTGACCGTCACGCCGAGCGTGTAACTACCGTCAGCCGTAGGCGGTGCCGGGAGCTTTGCTTCCAGAGCGGTGATCCGTCCGGGTGCGGTGTCTGCCTCAAGGGAGAGCTTGCCGTTTACCTGCCGCACGTTGTACAGGCCGTCGCCGCTGTCGGACGGTGCCGGGCTGTTCTGCACCTTGTCGCGCAGGTTCTCCGGGTAGAAGGTAACGTGACCCACGGGAATTTCCATCGACCTTGTTCCCGCCTCAAAGCTTGCGTCCGTGAACTCTTCCGTTCCCCAGTCATTAACAACAGCAAGAGACTGGAAGGGCTCTGCGGTCTCTTCGGTGGGTTCTGCGAGTTCATATACTAAGTAGACACCGGACAGGCTTGCCTTAAATTCTGCGGCAGTTACGTCATAATAAGCCGGGTCGTGAATTGAAATGATACCGCGAGCCGCTGTTTCTACCGCAATGCCTGTTGAATTCCCAAGATAGGCGGAATTAGCTGTAATTGGTAAATATTTTGCGCATTTTATGCCAGTCGTTATTTCGCTTAACGATGTGGCAGACTTGATCCCGTTCAGATCGCTCTGGAACTTTTTGATACTTTCGTTAGTACCAGGGACTTTTGTCCACGTCAGCGTCCCCAAATCCACGATGCCATACCGTCTCTTTACGCTTCCATCGCTCTCATACTCATCACCGTCATAGTAGAGGTTTCCGCTTGCATCAAGCTTCGGGATGCCTCTTAAGGTGAGGGAAGAGTCGAGCGGATAATCGTGGAGCGTATAAGGCTCGTATTCGCCGTTCATGGAGCCGCTCCAGTTGAGGTTGATGCAGATGTCTCCTTTGTAGGTGGTGCCGTATGTGGACGGCAACGAAATTTTGAAGTATGCCGCACCTGTCGGAGACATCAGAACGTTATTATTTAAAGTGTTGTACTTAATCCACTGTCTGTTGATGTCATACCAGATGATTGTGCCGTTTCCAGTTCCAATCTTGCAATAGTAGTTTGTGTTTTCAAGACAACGGCAAAAATTCTTCGAGCGAATCCTGTCGTTCATCGGCGCGTTTACGCCAGTCTCAGGCTGAATATACCCAAGCTCCCACTCCTCATCCCACTGGTTAAGCCCCGTGGTCTTGTACGCTCCTGCGTTGACACTCTCTAATCCGCCCTTAGCATACGGATAGTAGGAAAGCGGGAAGAGCTTTCTAAACCACGCCACGCCTGCCCCGACTTCGCCCTGTTCGAGGGTGTAGATATAGTCGGCGATGGTGCTTCCGAACATCTGGGTGAGGTCGAAGCACATTGCATAGTTATCCGGAAGCTCAATCGTTGCAGAAGCTCCATCGTTGCTTCTGTACTGAAGTCTGAATACCGTATCATCCGGCAAAATCACAAACCAATGCTCCCCGACTGTGAAGTTGGCAGTAAGTCTCGGATAACGCATTCGTATTTCTGCGTTTTCTGTCTTTGATTTCACGCTTACGCGAATAAGATATTTGTGGCTTAAATTGAGATTTGTAGCGAGTACATCGCCAAGGTTCCAACTCGTAAGCGTTGACGTGTGTGTCTTGCTCGGAGCGCTCTGTACAAGCTGGTTCCAAGCATAAGTTCCGCCAACGATTTTATTCTGTGCGCGGTCTCCGATGGACGCGGAGCCGCCGGAGGTGCGGAAGTTGTAGGGCGTCTGGTCCTCGACCGCGACCGTTGCGACGAGCTGTTCCGCGTTGCCCACGGTCATATTCTCGTAGTAGCCGTCCGGGTTGGCCTTTGCTTCCACGTCGTCCGCGAGGGTTGCCGCCGTCCAGTGCGCCGCGTTCCATGCCTCGGCGGTCGGGATGGCGGTCGTGCACCTGTAGAGCACCCCATTATAGATGACATAATCGCCGATATTATAAGTCGCCGTCGCGTCATACGGATGAGCCAGAGACGCCACAGAAGACGCCGCCGCACCTGCGGAAGCCGCCGCCGCGGTAGCACTCGCGGAAGCCTCTCCGGCCTTCGTGGTAGCCGTGCCGGCACTCTGACCGGCAGAGGTAGCCGACCCAGCCGCCGCCGTGGCGCTGTTAGCCGCTTCCCCGGCCTTGGTGCTTGCGGTAGAAGCAGACCCGGCCGCCGCGTTCTTGCTGGCCTCGGCCGCTGTCGCCGAATTCACAGCCAGCGCCGCATTGGTCGCCGCGCTCTGGGCATCAGCGTGGGCATCCGTCGCATCGGTAGCCGCCGCACTCGCAGAACCGGCAGCGGCACTTGCGGAGTCACCGGCGTCTTCGGCGTAATACTTCGCGTTGTTATGATAAGCCGGGTCAGTGCTCGAAACAGGCACTCCAGCCTTCGTGCCGGCAGCCCATGCCTCAGCCTCTCCGGCGACTTCTGCGTAGTCGGCCATCAGCAGCGCGAATTCTTCCTCGGTGCCAGTATAGCCCTTGCTCTTCGCGTAGCCATACGCGGAAACAATTCCTAAATCCTTAGTAATTGCCATTTTCCCCTCCTGTTAAATCAAAACCAGATGACCGTCTTCGTCTATATCGAAGTCAGCGGTCACGGTGTCGGTTCTCGCATATACCAGATGCCCGTCTTCATCAATCTCGAAGAACATATACCCGGACGAACCTGCTGCCTGTTCTGCCCTGTCAGCGGCGTCCTCAGCATCGGCCGCACTCCCGGCAGCAGCACTCGCACTCCCGGCAGCTTCCCCCGCCTTCTCGGTCGCAGTCTGGGCACTCGAATAAGCGACCCCGGCGCTCCCGGCGGCATCACTCGCCGCGGCAGCAGCTCTCCCGGCGTAGAACTTCGAGTTGTTCTCGTAAGTCTCGTCCGTGCTCGGCACATCCGCGCCACCGCGCTGTCCGACCGCCCACGCTTCAGCTTCCTCCGCGCTTCCGCTCGCCTGTTCGGCGCTTCCGGCAGCAGCCTCGGCACTGTCGGCAGCAGCTTCCTCACTCGCCTGAGTCTGAGCGACCGCCGCGTTGAGCGCCGTAATGGCCTGATCAATGGCGCTCTGCTGTTCCGGAGTCGGTTCTTCGTCTTCCGGCTGTGGTCTGTCATTGACCGGCACGGTGATCCGGTAGACCGTCTCGCCGTCAGCCAGACCCGTGTGCAGGAAGATGAACCCGTACACGTTTTCCCCGGTATCCAGGAGCGCGTCAGGGATCTCGACCTGTGAGACGCCGCCCGTGGTCGACCCGATCATGGTCACGCTGTCACCGACCGCCGGCGTGTTCGAGAAGTGGACCTCGAAGGCCGTCGGGAGATCTATGCCCTCGATCTGAAGCACCTGGCCATAGTCCCATTGCCAGATCGGGATCGTCCTGGCATCTGTCCGGCCTTCCAGGAACGAGGCCGTGATGATATTCGTCCTTGCCATTTATACCTCCTCTTCGTCCGGAAGCGGCTCGACCGTCTTGCCGTGCCGGTAGAACACGCTGCCATCGTAGGAGTCGCCGACCCAGACGGGGATCCTCGACACGTCGACCACCAGAACGCTCTGGCCGTAGATGTGGGCTGCGATCCGTTCGACTTCTTCGAGCTCTCCGACGGTCAGGTTGACGACCTCGCTCTTGATGATCAGCGCAAAAACTGTATGAGCCATCACTGACCTCCTTGCCGCCATCTGATGATCATGTATCCAGAACCACCGCGCGCGCCAGTGTTGCGGCCGTTCGCACCACCACCGCCGCCTCCGGTTCCATCGGTTCCTGCTGTCGGCCAGTTGTTCCGGTCTCCACCGTTACCGCCTCCGCCAGCTCCTCCGGCTCCTCCGGTGCCAAAAAAGACGCCGTCATTCGATTCATAATCACCACCGCCTCCGCCGCCAGCTCCGGCGAACAGAGTGCCACCGGCTTCTCCGAATGCTCTGGTGCTGTAACCTTGGCCAGTTCCGCCATTGGGCGCCGCACCGTTTCCGCCATCAGATCCGCCAGCCGTGCCATCCACATTGTAAGCCTCGGCAGCTCCTCCGGATCCAGAACCAGATCCGCCGCCGACTCCGAACTTCCTTGCCGTGTCTCCGGCTCCTCCGGCAGATGCACCGCCATCTCCTCCGGCCGCCCGTGCCAGCATGTTGCCGTACTCATCCCAGAGCATCGTCGCGCCGCCGGCACCTCCGGACGTATAGGTCGAATAACTGTCGCCATCATCGCCGTCATGCCAGAATCCGGACTTGGTTCCAGGCGAACCACCGGCACCGATTTCAGCGGTCACATATCTGGTCGGCACAGAGACCCAGGTTGTCACCACACGGCCACCGCCGCCTCCAGAACCGCCGGAGTTCTTCCAATAGCCTCCGCTGCTCTGGAAGTAGCGACCCATGCCTCCGCCACCGCCACCGCCCACAAGGCAGACCTGTACGCGATGGACTCCGATCGGCAGCGTGACCGACTGCGTGGATGATATGGCAATCTGTCCGGCCGGAATGCTGCTGCCTGTTTTTCTTTTTCGCAGTCCGTATCCCATCAGATGTCCTCCAGGATGATCGTGAGGTCCACCGCCGGCTTAAGGTTGCCGCATGTGAGCTTCACTGTGCCGGCCCCGGTCTCCAGGCGCCTGATGGCGTTGAAAGCGTCCTGAACAGTGTCGAGTGTGTCCGGATCGTTGCCAGGGTTGTAAACGTCATAGATCGGATTGCTCCGGGCCGTCACAAGCGGCACACTGACCGTCTGCGTGTATGGCGCTGAGGATGACCATCCGCCGGCCGGAAAGACCGCCTTGATCTTGTTGTCCAGTTCAGCGAAAGAGCTGACTCCGGAAGGCGTGAGGACCATCTGTGCAAGCTCCATCTGGTAGATGCTTCCGCCGTTGAAAAGATCTTCTTTCGTTCTGGCCGTGTTGATGATGGAGAAGGATCCTTGATTGAATGCTGCTTCCGTGTTGGTTTGGTTCAGGTCGACCGTGAAAACGAGATAGTATGTGTCCGTAGTCGTTACCGTGGGCAGCGGAACCGTCTCCGTACCAACGATTTCCACCTGACCGCCCATGCAGTAAAAGGTGCCGGCAGCGATATAGACCGCGTTAGAATCGTAGGTCATCGCGCAGCCGCGTGAGATTCCGTTCAGAATGCCCGCGTTTCGGTTCCTCTGGCGGTCATTGGCAGCAGCCACAAGCCGCTCGTCGAAAGTGATGCCGTTGATCATGCTTTACTCCTTATTTTTTCGAGGAGCGTCACCTTCAGCTTGCCGAAGACGATGCTCACGACGTTCGAAGTGTTGTTGACTGCGCGCCCGGTGACAAGCGTAGTCTGGATGCCGGTCCGCGTCCTGACTGTGCAGGGCCGTCCGACAGTGAAGGCTGCTTCCTCGTAGATCTTCGATGCCTTGTAAAGCGCGCATGATATTTTGTGCTGATAGCTGTTGCTTTTAAACTCGTTATAGGCCTCTTCATCGACCTCCTGAGAGGTCTCTGCCTCGATATAGATTGCCCGGCTCTTTCCTTCAATCCGGTCAGGATCCGACGCGTTCTGCGTGACCGTGCGGTCATTCCTGAGGTAATATCCGCGCGTCTGGTAGGATGTTACTTCACCGTCAACCAGCACGCCCCAGCGCACCGTGAGCGTTGCCAGGGCATCGACAGCCAAGGTCTCCTGATAGCTCGATATGTCGCTGTCATAGGCGTTCATTTTGAGCGCCGGACGGCTGTCCTGCTCGAGCGTGATGCCAAGAACGCCCTGCACCGAGAAGTCAAACACCGCCCGGATGCCGTACAGCTCCAGAACATTCCCGAGGAAGGTCTTCACGTTCAGGATTCCATCCTTGGCACTTGCGATGGACTCGATTCCGAGCTGTGTGGTTGTCCTGGTCGCCACCGTGACCCGGATATAAGGCCGAGCGAGAAGCGGGTCCGAAGAAGCAGACCATCCGGCACTAATCAGCGAGGCAATAGCGCCCTCAATGCCGACAGAGGCATCTGACATCTGTCCGCACTCGGTTGTCGCGATGACTTGCCTGTCAAACAAGCATTCCTGTTGCTGAAGCGTGATCGTGTATGAACTCGTACCAGAGGCCGCCGCGTAATTTTCGCAGATACCGACAAACAGGATCTCGTTCTGGTCCTTGCAGACTACAATGTCATCCAGAAGGATCTCCGGCTTTCGTGCCACGTTTATCGTGGACTTCTCGGCGAACTCAATGTCCCGGTTGAAGGTATAGCCCTCATACTCGAGGACATCCTTGATTGACAGATCTCTATAGCTCAGAACGTAGGCAATCATGTTACACCGCCTTATAGAGCTTCATGAGCGTCACAGTGACGCCGGAAGTGATGGCGCTGTCTGCGGAGATCTGCAGAACATACGTTCCGACCGGAACCTTGAAAAAGTTCTCGTTCGTGATGTCCAGGTCTCCGGCAAGGTTGGTCTCGGTGCCATCTTCCTCGAGCCGGCAGAGAAGGTCGCCATCCACAGAACTGTACAAGATAACGCCATCAGCCTGCGCCTCTCCGGTGATCTCCACGCGGGAGACTTCCGTGCTGCCATCCTGCTCGTAAAGCGTGAGCGCCGGATTGGTAATAGGACCATCAAAGCGGACCGTAAGCGGAGCCGGCACGCTTCCGTCATTGGTGAGCGTGATTCGGCCCGCAGTAAAATTCTTATACCGGAACGGATACTTGTACTCGTACTGCATCGCGTCAGTGACTTCGGTCTCCACCTCAAAGCGCGTCTCGGCGCCGGAGAACCACAGACTTTTACAGGCCATTGAGATCTCAATCGGGAGCGTTGCGCCTGTTTTTTCGGCCTTCCCGAGCTCTGTGACGTCAACTTCACGATAGAACGTGCCGGCCGGCGTCGCATAGCAAAGGGTGAGCTCATGAGATGTCCGGACAAACTTCGCAAACTCCGAAAAGGCCTCGTAAGGAGAAGCACCGCCGAACTCGATTGTGCCGGTGATCTTCTGCTGTTTTGTCGCGAAAAAGGTATTTACAAAGCTCTCACCAATCCGGATGTATTTCGCGTCAATGTTGTAGCCGAAGCCCTCCGTCTCCCGGATGAAGCCGGTCGGAAGGCTCTTCAGCTCATAGCTCGCGCCGTATTCGTTAATTAGTGTTAATGTCCTCATAAGGCAGCTCCCAGCGTCTCATTGATAACCTGGCCAACCAGATGGCTGTCCATGTAGATATCGCCGCCCTGTTGCGGCATGTAGCGCTCCATGAGTGCCAGCATACGGTCGAGCTTCTGTTCCAGGTCTCCGGAGCCTCCAGAGCCGAGAGGCGTCACACGGGCGCCGGCAGGAAGCTCCACAAGCTCCGCACCGGCCTCGCCGACGATGGCAGAGCCTGCACCGAGTACGTTGCCGCCTTTCGCCAGGAGCGGGATCTGAGGCAGGCTGAATGTCTCGCCGCCAATGAACGGAACCCAGTCCGGAACGTCAATCTCACCGATCGAAGCGAAGAAGCTGTTGATGTACCCGATGATTGTGTTGAGCGGTTTCTTTACAAGCTCGACCATGCCGTTGAAGACGGACTCTACGATGCCGGAAAGCGCGTTAAACGCCTTCTCCCAGTCTCCTTTAAAGACTCCGTCAAGGAAGTCGATGATCCCGGTCAGCGTAGGCTTAAGAATCGTGTCCCAGACCTGCCCAGCGACCTCGAAAGCCGTCTTGACCGCTGGCCCTATATACTGCTCAAAAACCGTCTGGAATGCCGGCCAGAGCGTTTCCATGATAAACGTGCCGATTTCCTCGAAAATGGGCTGCAGCTCGTCCGTCCAGAAATTCCCGATAGCCTGGAAAGAAGTGCCGACGGCCGCCTCAATCTGATGAAAATGCTCGTCAAACTTCCCGGCAAGCCATCCGATGACCTCACCGACATGTTCCAGGATGGTCCCGATCACGTCAGTGACCGTCTGGATGGTTGACTGGATCTCCGGCATGTGCTCGAGGACCCAGTCGAGTAAGTTCTGGATGACCGGCAATAACTCAGCCCCAATCTGAGTGCCGATCATGCCAAAAGCCTGTTGGACATCCGACATCGTGTCGCCGAGCTTCACGCCTGCCTTGACGGTCTCGCCATCAATGACAAGGCCGAGCTCGTTTGCTCGTTCACGGAGCTGGTCAAACCCTTCGCCGCCGGCTTCCAGAAGCGGAGCCATCTTGTAAGCAGTGGTTTCACCGAAGAGATCTGCAGCAGCTGCAGCGCGTTCCTCGGCGTCCGTGATGCTCATGATCTGCTCCATGGCCTCATCCAGATTGAGGTCAGTGCCTTCAAGAGCCTTGGCCGCCCGCTCCATCGTGGACATCTCCACACCGGACTGGCCGGCTGCATAAGCGAGTTCCTGGTAATATTCCGCAGACACGCCCATGCGGATGCTGCCCTTGTCGACCACGTCCATGGCCTTCGCCGCGTCGGTCGCCATCTTAGTGGCAGCGATGCCAACTCCGGCCGCAGCAGTGCCGAGGCCGAGCGCAAACTTGCCGGCTGTGGCCGCTCCATTAGCGAGGGTCTTTCCGAGGTCGCTTGCCTGTTTATCAGTTTTCGAGAGGGATTCGTTAGCTTTCGAGTTATCCACTAAAACCGAGCCAACGAGCTGGAAAAGTTCCATTTATTCCTCCTCTAATCCATGCAGCGCCTTAATTTCTGCAATAATTGCTTCTTCCGGCCTCAAATCAAGGCCTTCTCCGGTCAGGCGCTCCTTGTATTGCTTGAATGGCTCGAAAGCCAAAATTTTCATATTCATCAGCGGCAGCAGAGCGCACCATTGCCGATGCAATGCCTGATCACGTTCCTGCTCCAGTCCGGACTCCAGGATCTCGAGCCCTTCCCGGAACGGCATGGCCAGAATGGCATCCGGCGAGTGATACCGCCTGTAAATCAGGTCGAGGAGCCCATCCGGAGAGACCGACCTAATCGCCCGAAAAAATCACGCCATTCCTCCGCGCTTGCGATCTTGGTGATGTTCTCCACAAGCTCAACGAGATCCATCTTCTCGACTTCCTCGGGCGTGCATTCCAGCGGCCCGGAAAGCCATGCGTAAAGATCCTGCTCGCCATCCTCGCCGATCAGCGTCTCAACGAGCGAAAAAATGACGTCAATGCCGGTCATTCTGGCCGTCTTTCCCTTCTCGACCGCTTCGTTTACAACAGCCTCAAGGGTCTCTTTTAAATGCCGCTTTTTGATAAGCCGGACGCCCATCACCGCGTCCCTGGTATTGAGGTTTCTCATGTTTTTCTCCCTGTGTTAATTGCAAAAGAAGGCCGCCCGGAGGCGGCCGTGTAGAGTTAGGTGGTAGACACGACGTTCATCGCCGAGTACATGCTCGGGATGCTCGTCAGGAAGGTCAGCGCGTTCAGCGTGAGGACCGGACGGGACTCGTCAAGTGCGATTCTGCCCTCGACCGGGCCCATGTCGCCATCTGCGTTGATCTCGCGGAAAGTACGGTTGACCGCGAAAGTAGAACCGCCGCGAGTAAGCGCGACCTGCTCATTGTCGATGTAAACGAGGCCGGCCCCGGTGACGATCTCGGCAGCGCCGGTCGTCTGGGCTCCGTCGATCTCAATCGTCCACGGTTCGTTCCTGGTCGTGACCATTGCGTCCGTGTTCTGGTATGCTCCGGAGAAGACCACAGTCGCGACCGTGTCGCCTTTTTCCGCAAAAGCCCATTCGATATTC
>Ga0326511_10001007_pt1 | contig 23988 bp, 20 predicted proteins | sample 0_2496_0518_D_FD_203701 | JGI IMG/M metagenome (GOLD analysis project Ga0326511, IMG submission 203701) | Bovine rumen microbial communities from UC Davis, California, United States - 0_2496_0518 | ecosystem: Host-associated > Mammals > Digestive system > Stomach > Rumen | place: USA...
TTAACTCCACATCAATATCTATGACATCACCATCTTTATCCTCCAGTTGATCAAGGATAGAAATCGTTACAGAACTCGATTGGTTGAGAGCTTTCTTGGCACTTTCTATTTCATTCTTGAATTCACCCTGGAAGGCATACTTCTTTTTGTCAGGCAGTGATTCGATAATTTCATGTAGATCAACATTGTTGGCCTTGCCAGCCTCAGTAATAACATATTCTGAAATCATGTGGTCGATTTCATCACCACCAAGGCATTTGTCGCCACTTGTTCCTGATATAATGAAATTACCACCTGATACAACTATTAGCGTCAAATCAAATGAACCATCTCCAAAGTCGTAGACCAAGAAGATTTTTTCTTCAACAGCAGCTATCTTATCGGCTCCATAAGAAATCGCAATAGCTATAGGCTCTGCCAACAGGCACTGGACTTTTAGCCCTGCAAGTTTAGCTGCCTTTCTTGTTGCTGTCATTTGTTTATCATTAAAATATGCAGGAACGGTGATAACGGCATGGGTAACTTCACTACCAAGCTTTACAGATGCGTCATTCTTTAACTGGCGAAAAATCTCCGCACTTATTTGTTCTGGAGTGTATTCCGTACCATTCATAATAATAGCGACAGACTCGTCGGTACCACCAGATATCTTTGCAATACCAAATGGATACATATCCTTGTCTGCTTTCATCTTCTGAACTTGCTGGTCAGAGATTGCTGCTCCCATCAAACATCTTACAGAAGTAACAATATTGGGAGCATATCTACGCCAACTCTTATATGGAGCATTTCCAACAACAAAATTCCCAGATCGGTCTAAAGCTACACATGATCGACACAAGTCCTCGTTGTTAGGACCTGTTGTAAGAACTCTCACAGTAGCGTCCTTGAAAGCAACAACAGAATAACTCTCCCCAAAAAATATGCCAATAGATTTACCCATGATTATTCGTTAATTATGTAAAGCACTCCCTCAAATACTTTTATCACTCATTTTTTTTCTATCGCATTTAGATATTTTAGTTCATCTTGAGCGAAATCTTTACACATGGGATCACTCAACATTTCCGACAGCAGTGACCTCGCTTCGGAATAACGTTTCTTGTCTATTAATATATATGCCTTGCGCCTTTTGAGAAAAGCCATATGGTTACTCCACGACACAAGACTTTCCTTAGAATCAGGTTTTGGCGAACGCTGAATAACGTCTTCTACAACTTCTATAGCTTGGGGATCTTGTGAATTAGCCAAACAGTTGATATATTCCTGGACATGTTTGTAATTCATGCTATGAGAAGCAATTTCCAAATAATATGCTGCCGTATGGGGTTTGTCAAGTTCCATAAGACAGAAACCTACATTATAACTTGATTCAAAGAAAATATCCCACAGTAATTCGTCTTCTGATTCAAACTTTATCCCCATCTTGTCTTTGAGGCTATTTGATACACACTCAAAGACCCATTTGGATAACTTATAGGCCTCTATGAATCTTTTTTCTTCAACAAGTTCAATTGCCTTCCTTATTCCAGCAAGTAAACTATCCTTTTCTTGTGAATAAGAGATTCCGTATGGCAAGCCAATTGTATAGGTGGCATTTAATGGAATGTTCAGTCTGACAAAATCTCTCTTATCATCATTATTCGAGAAATTCTGTCTTATCATATCTATACGGATATTGGCAGTACTTCCCTTTCCTTTTATAGGATGTGTTGAAATAATGATAGGGGCATTGTGACAAAGAATAGACTTGTCCTCTTCATCATTTGTTTTATAATGAACATGAGTACAAGATAGAATAAACACTTTATTAGATGTATTTTCTTTATTGAGTATATAATTGAAAATAACGTCAGCATTTTCTATTCTCTCCTCAAAAGAATTTGCCTCTAGGTCATAAACAAACATACAAGAAGCCAGATTCTTCTTATTAAGCCCCCATAATTCCTTTAAGATATAACCAATTGTAATAACCTCGCTGTAACTGGGCGTTGATTCTATCTCGTCATCAACCCTTTTTTTATAGCGTGTAAGTTCAACCGGAACATCAGCACTAAACTGTTTTACTTCTTCTGACCAGTTTTGGTGGTCTCCATATTTCTGAGCTACCAACATCAACCAGTCTGTCATCTGTTTCATAGCAATTGGGTTTCCAAGTTTTGCATGACACAGGGCAAGCTTATTGGCTTCTGTCAGAGTCAGACCTGGCGAACCTTGCCTAAAATAGAAACATGCTTCATCTTCTCTATCCATGTTTGACAAGCAAACACCAATGATATTACAAATATCATAGAAAGCCTTTACTTGCCGAGTGTCAGAATCGTCTATTTGCGATTTCAGATAATTAAAAGCACGCTCCAAAATAGAGAAAGTATCATAGTAACGGTTTTGTTCAAACAACCATTTTCCGTACCCTACATAATAATACCCTTGGAATTCAAACTGGCCATGAACATATTCTTGTTCCAATTCTGTCATTTCTTGACCATTTTCATGTTTTTTCTTTACAGATTCTTCAACGTTCGAATATGTTTGATAGTCTGGATTGTTGTCTATTTCACTATAGGACAAAATAAAACTGACAATTAAAGGAGCATTCTGAGTCTTTAATGATGTTCCGTCATCTTCGATTGAGTTATCCGGAGAAAGCACAGACACACGCATATACTTATAGGTATCAGGCCCGCCCAAACTAGTCAAAACAAAAATACAATTCTTCTCATTTGTTTTTACAATGAGTGTCGTCTCATGGAACATACCCTTTGTATAATGGCCTTCATCGGTTTTGTTCTTCAAAACACATGAGAACAAATCATAGTTCCAAATGTCTTCTGGACTTTTAATAACATTTTCCTCAACTGCATCTCCAAAATCCCCAAGACGATATGCTACTGCCATCGACAACAACGAAGACTTGTTGACTTTTAATATCGGCTCTAAAAGTTCACCAAGGACAAGACGGTTAGTTTCTGTTGCCCGGCGGAATACATATTCCTGATTTTGATAAGCAGATTCAAGATGAACAAAATCTTTCTTCTCTAACAAATCAAAATCAAGATATTCCTTATTGTCATCATTATCACTCGTCTCATCCTGAGGTGTAACATCGTTATTGGATTTATTCCCCATGAGTCTCTTTATCATGTTAGTTAATACATTAGCCATAATGTAACAATATTTAGATTAGAAGAACACGTTTAAGATAATTTACTCCACATTGAAAGCCCGTTATGTTTTATCTGTAATAGACCTGTCAAAAACAACATACAGGCAGTACCTATAATAGCTATAACAATTGGTGCGGTGATTGAATGCATTAACCACCAGTAACTACCAACAGAGAATAGAATTACACAAAGCCATAAAAGTCGATAGCCAATTTTCCTAAAAGCCATCAATTTTATCAATGCATATATAGATATAACTGCACATATAATACTAGGGTAGTTTAAAGAAAATACAGCATAACTTATATAGCACAATCCAAATGCCATAATCGAATAGGACAAGAAAAACGTCATTCCTAATAAATATACTATATTCATTGCCATTGATCGTTCACTCCAATTCTGATCAAATAGTACAATATACAAACATGCTAGAAAACAAAGCAAAGCAGTAATTGTCATCGAAAAAAGTGAGAGAGAAACATTGTACATGTACTCACCACTAACAACCATCATGAAGAAAGCAAAAAACAAAGAAAGAAAACCGGAAAACCATAGGCTTTGCTTAACCCAACGATGTTTTGTTTCCTTATCATTGTCTCTTGAAGTATTTATCTTAGACGGCTCTCCAATAAATCTACTGATAGCACTTTGTAATTCTTCCAAAGACTCTTCATACACGCCATTTTTACAAACAATATACTGTAAAGGTAATAAAACGATCATCACGGACTTCTCGTATTCCGAGTCATCAATTCGAACAGGAAGTATTTGTTTGTTGTATTTCTGAGCCAGAAAAATTTCACCTTTTGTCCACTCTGATTTATTTGAGTTCTCTGAAGAAAAAAATACAAACAATTTTGAAGCTTCAATAGCATCTGCTATTTCACCTGCAAATTTAGCACCGCCATAGAGCCCTTTGACATCATACCATACTTTATACCCATAATCCTCCAAGAATTTTGCATATTTGTGAACTATTTGACGGTCCTTGTTAGAATAACTTATGAATACATCGTACGTCTCTGCCATTATGACTATGTGTTCATTTAATCAAAGTAACTAGAATTAAATCCAATGTTCTGCATGAACGCAGCAATGGCTAGTAATCTTCTGCCATCATTGCCGGCAGCGTCAATCATATAAGTTCGAAATTCATCTTTTTCGCGGTTACTTAACTGTTTTGCAATCTCTGTTGCCTCTTCTTGATCTATACTAATTATGTCTTGCAGAATTGGAAGTATTTCTTCTTGAGAATCAACATAGAAGAAATCTACGAACAAAGCATATATATCAGGTTCGTTGGTTCTAATCTTTCCACCATATGAAATGCCCATAATACCCAGTCCGACTCGTGCTAGTGCCTTTTTTTGTCTAATACTTAAAGAATCTAACATTTTCAATTAAATAATGATTGACAAGACCTAGGTAAAACCACAGAATAGTTAACTCAGATAAAATACCCGATATAACTATCCTGTGGTATAATATCATTTATTACATGTTAGCCATGTATTTTAGAGCATCTGCAACACTCATTGTGGGCAATCCACAAAGGGCTGATGTAAGTTGCCATAATTTCATCTCAGAATCTGCAATATCACCATCAATCATCATTAATGTACCAAGGAAGGATGCAACATATCTTTTTTGCTCTGCTCCCATGTTAGATACAGTTACAATCATCTCTGCAGGCTCCATTGCTTGTGCTGTTGCGAAAAGAAGCGGCATGTCAGATTCTGAAACGCCAAAACGGGCAAGCTCTAATCCAATTGCTTTCTTTTCATTCTCATCAAAAACCCCATCAGCAGCAGCCATAGAAATGGCTAATTTAACAATCGCTGCAAATTCAATTTTTTTAAATGTCATAATTTTAAGTTTTTTTGATGCTGATAATCCAAGGGCATCTAGTTTTATTAATGATGCATATTGATGTTCGTGGATATCTTACTAAAGTAAACGACTTTTCAATATGCACCTAAAATTACATAAATCCAATTCGAGGTCTCTCAGGTTCTTTACCTTTTGATTCTAACTTGTTTCTTAACTCCTCATATGTTTTAAGATCTTTGGAAGTTACAGATGGATTGTTTTCTCTAATAACTTCTTCAAGTAGGGATTGAGTTATCTCTATATCATCTTCGAATGCTCGTGTTGCGGCATCGTTGACTATATATGCGATATCAGAGGCGACAAAATTCTCTGTCATATCAGCAAGACGAGTATAATCAATATCATTAGATGCAGGACGATCTTTCATATGTATTTCAAATATACCTTGCCGGGCTTCTTTATCAGGAACAGGTATATATATGATTTTATCCATACGTCCTTTTCTGAGTATAGCAGGATCAATAAGGTCTGGGCGATTTGAACTGGCAATAACAAAGATACGGTCTTTGCCACAGTTATTCATCTGAGATAAGAATTCATTAACCTCTCCCGATTCACTTGAATTATTTATTTTGCTACGATTAGGAACCAATGCCTCAAATTCATCAAAATTCAAGATTGTTGGGGCATTTTTCCTTGCTTCGTCGAATAAAGCACCTATTTTTTCCTGTGAACCATGAACATATATGCTTGCAAGGTCAGACGACTTAATAAAAACATAATTGTAGCCAGCTTCTTCTGCAAATTTTTCTGCAATGAAAGACTTTCCACAACCAGGAGGGCCATAGAGTAGCATTCCATTAGGTATTTGTATTTTAAAACGTTCGGCCTTTTCCGGATCTTTTAAAATATTGATAATTTTTTTCTGCATGATGCTTTTTATCTCATTCATGCCCGCAACATCTGCAAAACCATTTCCTTCTTTTGGCCTCATTGAAGGAGAATTCTCTGCTTGATTAACCTTTGTCATAGAAATCGGAGCTGACTCAACCTCAATATTCCCTTCTATTGCATCCAAGAACTCTTTGGCAGATGCAAACCGTTGCTTAGGGTCTGGAGCCAACGCCTTCACCATTATCTTTAGCAAATTATTGTCTATCTCTAACACTTGTACATTAGGAATAGTAAGAGGCCCGTTTCGTTTATCAATAATAGCTTGAACTTGTTCCTGAAGGGTTAATCCGGCAAGATTTGTCTCCCAAGGCAAAACTCCAAAAATAAGTTTGTAGAGAACAACACCTACAGAAAAAATGTCGGACCGTGTACTTCCTTCTCCATAAAACCTTTCAGGAGCTACATAATACAAATCTTGTCCTTGCCATGACATACTATCTGGACGTAAATCCGAATATCGAGCAGCTCCAAAGTCAATAAGCTTCAGATTATTTAAATTGCCGACAATATCAAGTAGGATATTCTCGACGGTTATTTCATTATGAATGATAGGTCGTTCCAATGTGTGGATAAAGTTCACAGCAGAAAGGAGGGCTGTCATAACTTGTTTGATTTCCAACTGGCTCAAACTGCCTGTCCGATACAGTCTGTCATTAAGATTCTCTCCCTTGACATATTCGGTTACTATATACAATAATTGATGCCCATCTTTTTCGAGCTTACCTGAATCGACAAAGGAGCATAGATTACCATGATTTAGTTTTTGGGCAAGTTCGACCTCAATAACCTGTCCATCATTATCATATTGAAATACTTTCAATTCTTCCATAAAGATGAGTTTGAGAAACTTTACTTTTCCATTCTCATCTTTTACTCGGTATGTGTCAGCATATAGTCCTTCCTTGTGAGGAAATACGACGGTATACTTTCCGATGTTATCGTTTTTCTTAAATAAAAACATACTGAATAGTTTAATTCTTTACAATAATAACTTCTGCAGGACGGATGAGATGTTCGGATCTCTTATAGCCTTGTTTCTCAATAGAAACGATGTCTCCTGTCTCTCTAGTGGGATCTGGTTCCGTGTCTGAAACCTCACATAACTCTTCAACAGACTTGTTGTTTTCAAACTCAATTCTTTTAACATCATACTTTTCCAGAACAAACAAAGCCTTTTTCTTCGCATTAAGGAGTCTATTGATTGCCTTTTTAGTGGTATCATCCTTGTCCAGTTCACGCTCCTTAATTGCCTGTTCTGCTCTTTCAAACGTATCAACAACAGTGAGAAACTCACAGAATATCTCATCAATCCTCTTTTCTTGATTCTTTTCAAACTCTTCTAATTGATTACGTAATGTTACATTATCTCTTTGAAGGTCAGAGAATTTGTCCGTTAATTCCTTTTTAATGCTCATAACAAACTTATATTAAAGAGTTATACTTATTCAAATCAATAGATTCCAGATTCATTTCTTTGCTTTTGATAGAGGAAGCCAAAGGGATTATTTTGTCTTCGTCAAGGATAGGAAAAGTAAAATCTGCTGCTAGTCTCTGAGCAGGTTTTCGTAATGTCGTCTGAGCCTCAGTAATCTCTTTCATCGAATATTTTCTCGATTTAAGGGCCGTGATTTGAGACTTCACAATTTCCGAATTTGTAGCATCTTGCTTTAAGCCAAGAACTTTATATGGATTCTTCATACAATTACTTTTAATTTAATTAAAACGGATAATCACCAAAAAGGGCACCAAGACTACCAGGCTTACTTGAACTGCGTACATCACCAAGTTTTTTGTAGTAATTCAATCCTGCTTTAAGTGCTAAACCTTTATCGTTTAGAGACGTTCCTGGAACACTAATTCCCATCAATAGCATCCGGTTGTCAGGAGAGAGTTGATTCCAGATATTGGCATAAGACTGAGCCAATTTACCTTTGTGCCTATTAAAAGCAGCGCTCTTATTATTATTCAAAGCATCCAGAGTTGTTTTTACAGAAGAAGCTCCCCACTTGTCTGCTATTATATATTCCATAATACACATATCACAAAGTGTTACGAGGTTCTCACAAATTCTATCATTATTCGAATTTTTCTTATATAACTCATAGACTTCCTTTAATGCTTTGTCTTTCGACATACTGCCACCATTGACTTTATCTACTATCACAGATAGAGCCGCCTGAATCCGCGCATCATCGACCTTAGCTTTAAAAGCATTTCCTGTATTACGGACGGCATTATCAACAATCGCCCTGTCTGAACTGTTGTTGTTTTGTTCTGCCTCGACAGCCAATGCAGATAGCATTCCTTCAAGATTCTGCTTAACCTGAATACTGGAAGGTGCAATATTATAGACTCTGACCATCAAACCAACTCCGTCACGAAGTTGCATCGTGTCATCATTTAGCCGCTTTACGATTTCACTATTACAATAATTTGAAAATGCCAACGACATAGGTGCATCATTAACAGCCTTGCAGATTATTTCATATACATCAATGAACTTCTTATAATCCAATTTAGATTTAATATCCTCATTCATTCGGCTTGAAACGAAAGATTTTATCGAAGCATACAACTTCGAATAGTTTCTTATTTGAGGAATTGACTGGAATGCTGATCGTATTGTCTGCAAGCTACCGGTAATTGAAGACTTACATTTCTCAACTTTCTGTTGAGCATCGTAATATGATGAGTATTCGTTATCTGTAAAGCCATATCTGACACCTAAATCAAGGGCATCTTCTTTATTGTCATACGCTTTCTCAACATCGTAATCCAATGACGCTTTAATATTCTTCTTAACTTTTGGCAATTGTGAAGCCAAATATGGGGAAGCAATTATATAATCTTGATCCAAATTTAAGCCTATCAAACCATCCAAAGATTCTTTTTCCTTGTTATAGAATTCTTCATACTTAGGATAGTTGTCACGTATGAAGGTTTCCATTCTTGAAACCAATGCTTCTTGAACATCTTTAATAGCAACATTATGATTATCTACAGGATTATCAAAATTAATATTTTCTGGCAATTCTTCGTAATCATAATCATTTGTTTGTCCCAGACTTTCCAAAAGAGTGAACGTATATTCATCATCCCATGAAGTATAATCCAAACTCTTAACAAACAATCTGTCTGTGTATACAGCAGAAAGCCAAATTGAAATTGCATATTTCAATCCTTTTTCTTTTGCTTTACCTGATTCAACTAGACCAAGCGCAGCTATAGCAACATTGCGGAACTGACTATCATCTTGTATATAATTAGGATACATAGACAGGAGTTTGTCAAATACTGCCTCATATTGTTCTTCATTGAACATCTCCCTTAGTATATAAGACTCCAGCTTGCTCTTATAAGAGTCGAACTTTGACGTGGTATCGGTCAATCTACTCGAAATAGATGCCTTATAAGTATCAATTTCTTTAAGGAATGCTGTTGCTTCGGAAACCGTCATGGTTCCCTCAATAACTGCTTTTATCTTTTTATTAAATTCAAATAGGTGTTTTTCTGATTCCTTAATATAGATATTGTCGCATAAGCTCAAAAGATCACTTTCATTAGGCAGATATTGCTTTAGCAATTTTTCTGCTTCACCTGGACGTGTTGATTTTAGGAGATAACATGCATACCTATAAGCCAAGTCATCTTTAAGGGATTCATGTGACTTTAGACACAAGGCTGCAGAAATACGTCTTTCCACAGAAGAATCAATTTTACCTGCTTTTACAGAACAAATCAAAGCTCGTAACTCTGCCCTTCCTTTATATGAAGGTACATCGTCATTCTTAACAGCCTCATAATACTTAGTGGCTTTTTCAAATTCCAGATCGGACTCCAGCTCTGTGGCATATGACCATTCCAACTTAACAATCTCCTTTGTTAGGTTTTCTGTTTTTCCCGATCTAATCTCATCAGAGCAATAATCTTGTATTAGTTTTCGAGCCTTACTGAGACTTTCAATTGCTTTATCCTTGGGTTGGGATTTTGTCTTCTGATAAAGTAAATTTATGTAATTCTCCCATAGAGCGGTATATGAAGGATCGCCTATTTCCTTTAAGTTACCTACATGCAAAACAAGTTGAGAAATCGTTTCTTCAAGGAATTTGACTTTCTGCCCAAGAGAATCAACTTTGGACAAATCCTTGTTTCGTAATTCAATATACAAAGGCAACCAATATGTTTGATATGATGCAATCCTATCTAAAATAAGATATGCATCTGACTCACGTCCCTCATTATAAGCTAATTGAGAAAGTGAGCATATCTCTTTTAGAACATCTTTTTTCAGATTATCAAATGACGAAAGAACTTTTCCCTTCTCACATACGTCCAAAACCAAGAAAAATGATTCTTTTTTTTGTGAGAATTCTGTTGCTGCATTGCCTCTTGAATAATACAGCTCAGCCAAAAGTGTGTCTGATTCCTTATCTAAGCCCTGGAGAGACTTTGTTTCAGTTTCTGCTATTGTGAAGTCATTTACACTTATAAGTTGCCTGATTAACTCTTTCTTCCTATTAATGAGGAGTTGGTCAGACACTAAGTTTAATCCATAATTGATTATTTGTAAAGCTTCTTTGATCTCTTTATGATTGGCTCTTCTTAATGTGATTTCAACAAAGTGCTCATTAACGTTGCATTTGTTCTTAATAAGATTTTCTGCTATGTTTTGTGCATAAACATCATCCTTGAGGGACTCTAAAGCTTTGAAGAAATCCGACTTTAATGCCTTTGTATGCAAAAAGAGTTTGTGGTTATCAACTACAAAAGAAACAGTTTCCTTTGATAAATCTGACTTGTCGGATATTAATGAGAAGAAATAGGCACTATTTTCATTAACCTTCCAATACTTCTCTAACAATGACATTGACTTTATTCTCTGGATTTTGTCAACAGTAGAATTGAAAAAGACAATCTCATACTCCGATATGCTATTTACAAAAGGAATTAAAACGTCAGGGAATGAGTCTTTATCGGTATTTTGTGTAATGACATCAAGCAGTTCTTTTGTGTTAATTGCTTTTGTCTTTTGAGACTCAATCAGCTTTTCTGCCTGTTTAATATAGATTGGCCCGAATGTTGAATCAGGAATATAGAGGCGACAAATATCAATCGCCTTTTCTGGCTCTGCAGAAGACGCAATTTGACTTATACGTTTTTTTAATGTGGCTACTTGCTCGTCAGTCAGCGACAAATCCTTGGCTAGTTTAAGGAGATTCGCAATCTCTTTAGCATTAGCTCTCGTACTCTGTTCTTCTAATATGTGAGAGCATCTATTGTTATTAAAGTCGTTGTTTTTAGACAAGAACTCAGCAGCAAATGTATCAAGTCGGACTGCTTGAACGTAATCCTTTGCCTTTGCTGCTTCTGATGACATCTTTGCCAGTATATTAGCTGCTTCAATACATAATTCTGTATCGGTACATACATCAGAGAGACTTTTAATCTTCTTAACCTCTGCATCTTCTCCTTTTACAACATTTACAATAGAAGAAACTACTTTCCCTTTAAAATCAGCGGATTTTTCAAGGAATGGAAGTAATAACTTAATACATCTAGTATAGCGTTGCCCTTTACTAAGAACGCTTATAAAATGATTTATATGTCCACAAAGCAAAGTGTTAACATTATTGTTTTTTGCTGTACCGACATATGCCTTAAGTTCTTGGATTGCCTCAGAAAGACTGGTATCATAAGAGGTTCTTTGTTGGGATGTTTGGAAAGCAAGATAAGCGTGATACTGGTGACATGTCCTGCCAAAATTATCATCAGATGCCTTAAAATGCTTTATTGCGTCTGCAATAAGCACTGCTTCATGGTAATGCTCACTATTGAATTGAGCAACAGCAAACTTCTCCAGATTGTTTACATGAGAAAACAATTCCTTCTCATAATCAGTCTGATTAACTTCATTCGTATTTTCTCTCAAATCCAAAATGTTCTTCAAAGCTTTTAATCTTTCTTCAACATTGTTGGCATGAGTGGCAAACATATTCGCCAAGTTTACTACTGCCTGATCCTGTTTGCCGAGTAGACTTCTATAAATCTCCTCAGCTCTATTAAGGTCATTTTCAAGAACCAGTTTGTCAGCCTTGTTTAATTGGCTGTCGTAGTATTTGTCTTTTATCCAGCTTATTAATCCCATCTTATTTTATTATCAATGTGTCACCAACCATTAATGGGGAATCCAAAGTTCTATCATTCATCTGAGCAATTTCAGCGTGATAACTGCCATTTCCATAGAATTTTCTGCTTATTGACCAGTAAGAATCTCCCTTTGAAACAACATATTTAAATCCAGAGGATATTTGTGAAGTCGCATTATTTGTTTGAGCCAGTTGATTATTAAGAACCTCAATAGAGTCCTTCAGTTGAGTAATCTCTGCTAAAGGAGTGGCTGGAGCATCTGGCTTTTGCGTGAAAAGCAAGAGGCCTAGCCCCGCAGCTGCTATAATAGCAACTACGGAAATAGGCTTCCAAATATTTGTCTTCTGTCCTTCTTCCGGAATATTATCTATCACACGATAAATACTAAGGTCACTTCCACAACAAGGACACTTAACATCTTCACTATGGTAATCTGGAATTCCAACCTTACCACATACAGGACATTTAATTTCTGCCATAATGATTATATTATTCTCTTCCAATACCTGTTGTACCACCCGTTGTCGGCAAATTAATATTACCAATCAGATGTTCATTTGCAGACAATATGTCTCGTGCACGTTGGACGTTACCCTCATTCAGAGCAGCCATAAACTGATTGAAAGCTACCAGGGCTTTATTTGCTCTAACAGGATCACTATCGTCATGGCCCGCAATATTGAGTAAGAATCCGTGTGTAAACAAACTATATTTTTCTGTCAATTCATCCAGTTTATTGACAGCATCATTTTTCTCCATTGGGGTTGATGCTTTCTCTGCACGATCTAGCTCCCTTCTCATAGCAACCTTATCCTCTTCCCTGATAAAGCGTCCGAAATTCTCTAACTGAATCTGAGCGATAATCATCTGAACAGGCTCATTCTCTTCCTTAGTCGTCGCTACTTGGCTTGCGGACTTTAAATTATCCTCTAATTCCTGCCATTTGCTACTTTCAGGAGTGTAATTGCATGAAGAGATGGTATCAATTACTTTCTGCAGCTTTTCAACAAAGTCAGCTTTCTTTGATTCACTAATGCTAGGATCATTCATAACTCTGTCAAAAGTAGGTGCAACTGCTTCAAGGCAATGAGTGTCCAGAGCACCTCTACTCAGAACAACATTTGTTGTTTTACCTGTTGCAGGTACTCTTACTCTTACATTCATCGTCTCATCTTCATTGAGGCTGAAGGTAAACTGGAGTTCACTATGTACAGGCAAGTTCTCCGAAATTGTAAAGTAACCCGTACCTAATGGCTCTTTCTTGTCGTTTTCTGCATCGCTGAACAATTTGACACCTACAATCTTTTGATTCTCAACGAGAGTATAGAATTTGCGGTTCTCCTCGCAAGGCAATGGGGTGTTTTCATCAATAATCTTCTCAAACTGGATATTATCAGCATCATCTGATACTTGGATAAATGACTTGTGTTTTGTTGTGTGGCTTACTTGAACGCCTCCCTCTTCGACAGGAACCTGTTGTATTGCTTCAAGAGATTTATTGCAATAAGGACATTCTGAGGATCCGGCAGGAATGGCTTTCCCGCAATGAGGACATTCAACTTCAGTGCCAAGAGAATGAGACAGGATTGCGGCACCTTCTGCAATAGCAAGCATCGGTTTTTCTGATGACAACACCTTATCCTTACCATATTTATCACACAACATCTTCCTAACAAGTGGTATACAAGAAGAGCCTCCAACCAAGAGGATGTTGTCAATTGTGTCGATTGGATATGCAGTCTTTTCAAGTAGTTCGTCAATCAAATCAAGACTTCGCTGCACTAGAGGACGAATCATGCTCTCAAACTTATCCCTCTTCAACGTTACCTCTATGTCAATTGGATTTCCATCTTCATCCTCTATCTGGTCAAAAATGGAAATTGTTGCTGATTCTGATTGGCTGAGAGCTTTCTTAGCACTTTCTATTTCATTTTTGAACTCGCCTTGGAATGCGTACTTTTTCTTATCTGGTAATGATTCGATAATTTCATGCAAATCCACGTTGTTGGCTTTTCCTGCCTCTGTAATAACATATTCGGAAATCAAGCGGTCGATATCATCACCGCCAAGCCATCTGTCACCTCCTGTTCCTGATTCAATGAAATTACCACCTGATGCTACTAATATCGACAAGTCAAAGGTTCCACCTCCAAAGTCATAAACCAAGAAAATCTTGTCTTCATCAGCCGCCATCTTATCAGCGCCATAAGAAATAGCTGCTGCAGTTGGTTCTGCAAGCAAACGCTGAACTTTCAGACCGGCTAACTCTGCCGCCTTTCTTGTCGCCGTCTTTTGTTTCTCATTAAAATATGCTGGAACGGTGATAACGGCATGAGTAACTTCACCACCGAGCTTTACAGATGCGTCATTCTTTAACTGACGCAGAATCTCAGCACTTATTTGTTCTGGAGTATATTCCTTACCATTCATGATGATAACTACAGACTCGTCGGTACCACCAGACATCTTTGCAATGCCATATGGATACATATCCTTATCTGCTTTCATCTTCTGTACTTGTTGGTCAGAGATTGCTGCTCCCATCAATCGCTTGGCTGAAACAACAATATTGGGAGCAAATCTACGCCAGTTTTTATATGGCGCATTTCCAACAGTAAAACTGCCACTCTTATCAATGGCAACACATGAACGACATAGGTCCTCGTTATTTGGACCTGTAGCAATCACTCTAACAGTAGCATCTTTAAACGCAACGACGGAATTAGTTGTTCCGAGGTCAATTCCAATTGATTTTCCCATATTGAATATAATTTAAATTTTTGTTTGCAATTAATTAAATAGTAGCAGGTTTTTTGTTACTAACTAAAAGCTCTCGAATATCAACATCTAATAGTTCAGAAATTCTTGATAATGTAACAAGATCTGGCTGTGTGGTATTTGTACACCACTTAGAAACCGTGACTGGGTCTTTCCCTAGTTGTTCTGCCAGCCATTTGTTTGTTTGGCCAGCATCAGCTAAAACAGCTTTAAGTCTATTAATATTGGTCATGTTAAAAAATTAATCTTCAGCGCAAATTTAATAAATAATCTGGGAATTTAATATATTGATTCCGTTTTTTCTACCCATGATTAACTTTTATTATCTTTGTGGACGCAAACAAAAAATATTTGATATTCAAAAACAGATGAAATTATAAATTAAGACTTCATTATCGTTGTAACAATTATTATATATGTACATTTTACACTTTTAATTTAGGTTTGTCCATTCCTTTGTTGCCTTTGCCATCTGTCGTTTTTCTTTTTACTCTACAAATGCTTCCAAATAGTCTCCGTTGGTCAAATAAAACTAAAAATAGAGTAGCAAAATCATTTTTCTTAAGATTAATGTGTATTTTTGCAGATGCAATAAATAAAAAAGTAGTTAAATGAATTATCTCAAAAAATATATTATTCTTGCACTCTTAATTTTAAATTTCTCAAATTTAGGTTATGCTTTCCCATGTTTAAATGATTCTGCATTAATTCCTGTTGATACAACGGTACGGATAGGGAACCTTCCCAACGGCCTTACATATTATATTAAATATAATAACTGGCCAGAGAATAGGGCATGTTTCTACTTGGCACAGCGTGTTGGCAGTCTGCAGGAAGAAGACAGCCAACGAGGATTAGCGCACTTTTTGGAACACATGTGCTTCAATGGTAGCGAACACTTCCCCGGAAATGGAGTTGACAGATTCTTCGAGAGTATAGGCTCCAATGATGGAGTCAACGCTTATACCAGTATTGAGGAAACGGTATATAATATTGACGACATCCCTACAAACATCGGCCAAGCAAGGATCGACAGTTGCTTACTTGTTCTTTATGACTGGGCAAATGGTCTTACTCTTGATTCCATAGAAATTGAGAAAGAGCGTGGAGTCATCCATGAGGAATGGAGATCCAGAAGAAGTGCAACCTCTAGAATATATGAGCGTCAGTTGCCACTGCTCTATCCTGGTAGTAAATATGGCCATCGCTATCCCATAGGACTGATGGATGTGGTAGATAACTTTAAGCACCAAGAATTGAGGGATTACTATGAGAAGTGGTACAATCCTGAGAACCAATGTGTCGTGATTGTTGGTGATGTCGATGTTGATAGCATGGAGGTTAAAATCAAACGCCTATTCGGAGGAATTAAGGCCAAAGGACAGCCTGGTAAAGTTATAAAAGAGTATGTTGCAGACCATTCAGGCATCATCTACTCCATTGATCATGACAAAGAACTCCAAAATAATTCTGTTTACCTAATTTTTAAGCACAAAGCCTATACCCCTGAGCAACGAAAACACATTGGTTATTGGAAAGAAACCCATAAAACCAACGCCGCACTCTCTATGTTGAACATCAGATTGAGCGATGAAGCATTGAAGCCAGACTGCTCATACCTCACAGCCTCAGTTGACGATGACAATTACTTCTTGTCGAGTACTAAAGCTGCTTTCCAAATATCATGTGATACTAAAGACGGCATGCAGACAAAGGCTTTGACTGATGCTCTTACAGAATGCAGGAGAGCTGTGGATTATGGTTTTACCGAAGAGGAATATCAACGCTATCAAGCAGAAAGAATTTCCGAATTAGACAATTTTCTGATGTCTGCAGATAAACGCGAGAGTAGTTCGTTGGTCTCTGAATATTACAACAACTATTTCTATGGCACGGATATTTCATCAGCAGAAGACTATGTTGCCATTATGAAACAAATAGTCAGTTCAACTACATTAGAGGAGGTCAATCTGAGGATGAAGGAACTGCTGCCAGAGAATAATGACAATATGGTTATTGGTTGTTGGAATATTGAGAAAGATAGTGTGACTTATCCTACAGAGAAAGAACTAGAAGCAGCATTAATCGCTGGCAGAAATACTAAGACTACTCCATACGAAGACCAACTTAAGGGAGCGAAGCTAATTGATAACATGCCCCAGAAAGGCTCTATTGTTAAAGAAGAATCATTCTCGGATTTTGGATATACGAAACTGACTCTAAGTAATGGGGCCATTGTGCTTCTAAAGCATACGGATATCGACAAGAGCCAAGTCCTCTTTAAGGCATATGGAAAGGGAGGGTGGACATTGTATGGCGAAGACGATGACCCAAACATCGTTATGTTTGACCATATCGAATTTGGTAATAATGGACTTACTTCGTCTCAGACAGAAAAACTTCTGGCAGGAAAACGCGTGAATCTATCTCATAGTATTTCACAGCGTCGTTTCACTTTTACAGGCAGTGCCAATCCTGTCGATTTAGAAACGCTGATGCAGATGATTTATGCAGATTTTACAAACGTCTGCAAAGATACAGCTGCCTATCAGAAAACCATGAAAGATATGGCCATATATCTCCGTAATCGCAAGTCAGACCCAGAAAGTACTTTTGCTGATTCAGTTTCTGTAACAAACAGAGGGCATCACCCACGTTTTAAGATTCTTACCGAAGAAGAATTGTCAGAAGTTAACATCGACAGGATTCTATCTATTATGCGAGACCAGACTTCTGCAGCCCGAAACTACACTTTCCTATTCGTTGGAAACTATGAGAAGTCTACTATCCGACCTCTAATAGAACAATATCTGGCATCCCTTCCAAATAATAAAGAACTACCAGAGGGGCATTTTATAAAGACATGGTTGAAAAATGATGCCTATTGCCATTTCAAGAGACAGATGGAAACGCCTAAGACGATAGCGAATATGAATTGGTTCACAGAATCTATCCCATATACACTGGAAAATTACATCAAAACTCAGACTGCATGCGAAGTGCTCAATCTCCTCTATAATCAGATTGTTAGAGAGGAAAACAGTGCCACATATGGCTGTTATGCCGACTATTACCTGACACGTGGTATAGATGAAGAATATAAAATAGGTTTTACTGCTGACTGTGAAATGCAGCCGGAAAAATGTGATTCTGTCCTAAGTCTGATGAAGAATACGTTTTTTAGTTTAGCCCAGAAAGTTGACGATACCATATTTAAGAGTGCCAAAGAGAGTCTTTTGAAGTCTCTTGATGATTTAGAGAAAACAAAAAATGGGTTTTGGATGGGCGTTATCTGGGAGAAGGAGAATCGTGGCTTCGATTCTTATACTAACAGACGCAAGCTGTTGGAACAGCTCACGTCTGCTAACGTTCAGAACTTTATGAAGCAATATCTCACTATCTCCCATTTCACTGAAACACTTATGGAACCAGAGTGAAATAAATTCTGGCGGATAGTTGCCTCGTTTATTTCATATGTTGGTAATTACAATTTACTCATCCATTTCTTCGATATTGAATTTCCCAAATACGGGATGGAGCCAATAGGAATTTTGAGAACCCTTAGGAACTACCAACGTTAATGCGATTATATTTACGCCCTTGAACGCATTCTCCTTACAAGTCGGTGGTACAGTTGGCATTGTCAATCTTGACAAATGACAGTCTTCAAAAGCGCAATTTCCGATTTCTGATATATTGTTGGGTATAGTATACTCAGTACCTTTGTTGGCAGGGTATTTTATTAACACATTGTGATCTCCCTTTTCAACAAACAGAACTCCATCTTTATCATATCCCCTTCCGCAATTTTTGTAAGGTTCTGGGAACTCATTACCAACAATGAAAATAGATTCCAAACTTTTACACCCGGAGAAAGACTCTCCTGCTGAACTGTAAAATTCTAATTTTGATGGTAATGAGATTCTTTTCAAAGAAATACAATCTTTCATGCTGCCCCATTGGTATGGATTTGAAACATAATAGCCGAACTCTGATGCGATATAGCTCTTTGACAAATCAACAACACTGAGATTGCCTCCGGTTCTTTTACCATCGACGATAGTATTACACATTGCTCTAAGAATTGGCATATCGCGCTTCAATTCGAATTTGTCAACAATTGTCAATTCGTCTATCAAAAATCTCTTCTCTGGTGCAATATCATGAATTGTATTGACAGTAACAATAATTGGATTTTCCATATCAAATATTTTTTCTTATCCTTATTTCCCTTGATTAGAAGCTACAATAAAATATACAGGGACAAGCTTAAATAGCTAATAGACATTAATCTTTTGCGCCGTCTCCCTCAAAGCTCCTTTTGCGGTTGTTTTTAAAGGATTGCTCTAATGACATATTGTTCAATATAAGGCAAATCTGTAAACAGTCGTTTTCCTTGATCTAGGCACTTATTCATATTTTCGCTAATCAATCTGAATGTGGAACTTTGAAGCGTTACATCTCTCATGCCAGAACAGAACGGATAGAAGAAACTGGATACTAGTTGCTGTACATATCCCTGATAAGCAGGACCACTAAGCATCGTGGCATAGAACATTTGAACTATCATTTCCCAATTCTGTGTTCCTTGATAACCTGCAGGAGATTTAACCTGTCCCTGCCCCAAAGACTCACCAGCCAGAATAGTTATATATTCTTCCTCATTCAATCCATAGCGAGTGCGCAAATAGTTGAGATATGATATTTCCAAATCTGTAAGAATATGCTGACAAATCAAATCAGATTTAGTATTTTTATCATAACCAGAAGAAAGAATTTGCTTCAAATTCATCATGAATGAGTTATCTTTCTTCGTGAATCTCAACATCATCATTGTATAATACACAAGATTAACGTGTCTGCGCTTGTCGTAGGCAGAATTTGCTGTTCCTAGTCCAAAGAAATTGTCCATAATAATTTATTTTGGTAAAAATATCATTTTAATTTGCTATCTCCAACGAATTCCTTCTGTTTTGATAACGGTCATAGTAAAATTGGCCATCTCATTCTTGTCTGCTGGTATTGTTATCCCAGTATTCATTCTTATTCCATTTTCGAACTTGATGACCATTGAACCACCAAAAGAGGATTCGAGAATGTATTGGGAAGCAGTGTGTAAAGGACGGTTAATTGCTATTAGACATGCTTTTGCAGAGGTGGGGAATGCTACTTCTGGCCATGTAATTAGGACAATGTAATTGTCATGGTTGTTCTTGAAGTCACTACCTACAGCTTTGATTTGTTTGAATCGGAAATCTTTATTGGAAGATTCTTTTGCAAGCATCTCTTTCCACGATTTGATGTCCTCAAAGATATCCTCTTCGTAATTGTAACTATTATATTCCTTAACTAGCATAGGAAAGAAGGATTCGGCAAGGTGGTGAACACCTGCTATTTCCTTCATAGGGTCTTTTTTCTTAAATGGGTTCCACATATTATTTTGAATTGAAAATGAAGTAAATGATAATTTTTCTATTGTTGTCTGTGACAACGAGTTATACCTAAAAAATTAACGGAAAAATCAGCCAAATATTGCTCCGAGTATGCCAAATATAATGGCTAACAAGAGAATATTAAGAATATAGCCGGCTATACTATACAAACATCCTTTAGCTTCATCTTTCACACTTGACTTAGATGCCTGGCCGCTGTCATCTCCTGCTTCATATCCTAAATCTTTTAAGTTTTCTTCGAGTCCCTTATAAACCATTCCGGCAGGGGAAATAAGAGTATTTTCGGTGTACTTTATGCTATGATACGTAGAAACCTCTGGTAAAAAGTTCATCCATAAAGCGGTCATGACCTTGAACACACGAATTATTGCCTCGTTCTGTGATTGAGCCAATTGCGTATCATCTGTTGTCATTTCTTTCTGAAGATCGACGATTTCCTTTGACTTGTTGATGATCCAGTCACCAAATTCAAAGTAGTTCATGTTTCTGCAGAAAGGCTGTGATGCGAATTTGTTCATCTTATTCTCTACGGCCATGATTTGGAAGAAACCAATCCATCCTGGGACATAGAAAGTATGGTGAAATCCGACAACTGGCGTCTTTTGCGAAAGTTCATTTATGACAATGATAATGTCATTGATCTTCTCTTTCATTTCCATCGAAGGGAACATGTCTAAGATATTGTTGAAACTATTCATATTTATGATATTTGTTGTGGTTTCGTTGAAAGTGCGCAGCCTTGCGGACAAGGCCGCACACGACAAATAAACAATATTAATGGATGAAGTATAACTTCAGGCCATCCTACCTATAACATACCTTACAAGGTCTGCGTCCCATCTCTTTTGCCTTTACCAATGTAACCTCCATCACATGCCCTTCTTCGTTACACCTTTTTAGTGTCCTGCATGATTTCTTCATGTGATACGCATAGGCACTGCTGCCTTTGCTGATGTATACTGTGTTATTGTCGCTACCTGTAACATTTGGTGTCAAGTACAATAACGCTGCTAGCAATATGGTTTTCATACGACACGTGGTTTTTGTAATGTTACTCTGTTGAAAGCATTAGAGAATTGTACGATTCTTACTTTTTGAGCACCTTTGATTGCTGCTTCATAGTCACATTCTTTGTCAACCAGTTTGCTGACTACTACAAATAGTTCAAGGCTCATTAAAAGGACGAAGAATACTACATAAAAGGCTCCTGCCAGTTCTCTTGTTGTAATAATGTCCCACATAGCTTCCAATTCTTCCAGGAATCCGACGCTTTCTTTACATTCACGTCTAACGTCTTCTTCCACATTTTGCTTCTTCTCCGTCCACTTTTGCTCTTGCTCACGCAACTTATCTACAGTCTTACTATTAGACTCCAGAAGTGCCTGCTTTGGGTTGGCCACCTGATTGGTCGTGACAGAGGGATTTGTCACAGTCTTTATTTGGCCGTCAGGCAAAACCAGCTTAGAAGTACTGTTAGTGACTGACTTCTGAATTACAAACGGATTGGCGTTGATGTCTGCTTGTAAGACAGCATTTATGCGATCTATGGAATCGATTTCCATGTGTAATGCAGCAAGCTTTTCATCTATAATCCTTACTCTTTGATTGGTAAGATCTGCAACCTGAATTTCAATGGTATTTGCCATTTGCTTGTCGATATCTTTGCCGAACATTGTCTGGTCAAATATCGTGGAGCCGACAATAGCCATGATAAAGGCTATGATAGCTCTAAAAGCCACCATTGAGAAGGTCTTCTCACTTGTCAGAATGATTTGACGCTCAATCATAATAACGATTGTGATAAAGAACAATGATACGAATCCGCAAGCCCAAGTGGGCAGTCCAATGTATCTTTGTGCAAAGCAGAAACCTGTAACTCCCCAGATAAGGATAAGTATCAGCAATGCGGACGTGTACTTACTCAATTGGCATTTACTTGCCTCTGAACACTGTGACAGTACTCCAGAACTCCATCCTGTCAACATGCAACCGAATTTAATCCACCAGTTCATAATGTATCTTTTTTATGGGTTTGACTTTATTGTTATTTCAATATTATGCTGTAGCTCTTTGTTGTGAAAGAGGTTGGGAAGCATTTATCTGTGGCATGACTTTTCTTTGGGGAGATGTCATAGCGATGGTAGCTACTCCTCTAAGGAAGCCGCAGTTGTACGACTGAAGAGGAACAGAAGCCTGATCATCAGTCTTGAACTCTCTTTCAAGCTGTTCCAATTCCTGCTTGTGCGTGTTAATGATGGACATTTGATTCTCCAGTTCAGTTACAGTCGAAATCAGTCCAGCGGCACTGCAGGTATCCATTCGAGTCTCCACATCCCTTTTCATTACATCGTAATTCAGGTTGGTTTCTCGGAACACCATCAGAATCTTGTTCTTAATGATGTTCATGTTCATATCTCTAAAAGCCAAGTCGCTCTTGATCATGGAATCCTCGAATCCTTTCTCTTCATAGTTCTTATGTAGATATCCATAGATGATATCGATGGGCCACCCTGTAGCGTAGGAGACTGTCAATGGCTTGTTCTCTGGAGATTCAGGTTCGGATGTTGTCATCATACTGTTAACCTCTTCCTCAGATTGCTCAACTGGATTAATTACTGGCAGCATAGAGATAGCTGCGTTTGCACTCTCATTCTTTTTGTTCAAAAAACTAAATAGTTTCATAATTAAATATTGTTTATTTGTTAATACTGTTATTACATTCATTGTGTAATTCTGACGCAAAGGTAGTAATTATTGCGTTTTCCTCCAAATTTAATGCGTAAAAATTACACAATGAGCCAAATATTTAACCTTCCTTTACAAAATTATACAGAAATTGACCAAAAAAGCTAATCATAATCACTTTTTTTGTTGTTTAAAAAGGAGTGTTCTATTGTGTGTCGTGATTTGGAACAAATAAAGCTATATTAATAATTATGTACAATACATTATTTATAATATAGGCATAAAATAAGGGAACCCCATTGCTGAGATTCCCCGGAGTCCTCTTGCGAGGCATATGATAGAGTAATGGAAACAACCTTACCTGTGAGAGAAGCGTCCGTGCCTGCCACCACGGTCGTTCATGGCCATGTGATTATTGCTAGGATGACGGCCTCTGTCGTTCATCACCCTTACGCCTCTGTCGTGCATCGGAACATGACGATGTCCGATTGCAGGAGCAGGTGCGGGCTTGTGCATGTGAGCATAGTGTGAGCCATGAACCTTGTTATGACCGCCCTTGTAGGTAACGAAAACCTTCGGATGTGCATTGTAGAAGCGGTCTCTGCCATAGTGAGAGTATACTGCGAATGTCCATCCGCCGGACTTCCAAGCCACGGGGCGATAGAAGTGGGTCAGCGCCATGTACTTATCGTACTGCCAGCTGTTCAACACAAAGCGAAGGTCAGCATTGCGGCGATCCCACCAGATGCCAAACACGTCGCCATGTCCGTTCAGGCTCATCAGGTAATCGAGGTTGATCTCATAGACTACCTCATACTGTGCAGCGGTGAGGTCCAGCTCGTAGGCCATCTTGTCGCTCAGGAACAGAGCCTCGTGCTTTGCTGCGTTATAGCTCATTGCGTTGGCCGAGATAGTCATGACCATCATCACTGCCAGGATCATCATCTTCTTCATATCTTAATCTCCTATAC
>Ga0326511_10001008_pt1 | contig 23978 bp, 20 predicted proteins | sample 0_2496_0518_D_FD_203701 | JGI IMG/M metagenome (GOLD analysis project Ga0326511, IMG submission 203701) | Bovine rumen microbial communities from UC Davis, California, United States - 0_2496_0518 | ecosystem: Host-associated > Mammals > Digestive system > Stomach > Rumen | place: USA...
GAAGCAGGTAATGATTGTCAACGGGTTCCACAGGCTGGCATCGCCCGCCGTGCGCGATGGACTGACAGAGCAGGGATTCGACCTGGAGGAAGACCTCGGCGTAAGCTATGGACTGACTGCCGGATGGCGGGGACTACAGCGGAACTTCAGCCGCACAGGCATGGGCAAGGAAGGCCCCAACGGACTGGGATTCACCGATGACTCGCTGGCCGGCCACTTCATCGGCGGCAACAACATGAACTATATCCGGACCCACGCCGAGGCCATTGCCAGCGCACACCGCTACAGCATAGCCAGCTGCTCGTCGAAGGCTGTGGAGAGAGGCAAGGCTTCCTTCGAAGGCTATGCTCTCGTGGACCTGATCCTCGGCCTGGAGCGCGACGATGGCTATTCCCTGGTGAAATATAAGGCTTTCACCCCGGAGCTCCAAGCCCACCTGAGAGCCTATACCTCACAAGGAGGCGCATTGCTGGTGAGTGGAAGCTACATTGGCCGCGACATGAGGCTGCAGCAGGAGCGCAAGTTTATGGAAGACGTGCTGAAATGCCAGTATGCCGGAAGCAACCAGGACTCCCTGCAAAGCAACGCCATTGAGGGGCTGGGCACCACCTTCACCTTCCACCGACAGCCTACCCACCTGCACTATGCCGCCCAGCATCCCGATAACCTCATGGCCATACAGCCAGCCTTTGCGGCCATGAAATACGGCGACAACATGGGGGCCTCCGTAGCCTACAACGGCAACGACTACCGCGTCATGACGATGGGATTCCCGTTCGAGTGTATCCAACAACGCAAGACAAGGGAGTTTCTCATGAGAGGCATCCTCAATTTCCTATTGCAATAAACAAAGGAATGTGACACTATACAACAACTATGCGTGAATAAACTTGATTTCTAACTTTAAAAAGCTAACAAAATGAAGATTCAAACCAATTCAACAGGAACAAGAAGCATCGAGGTGGAGGAAAGCCACCTGCAGACCATCGAGAAGTACCAACTCTTCCGTGATCTCATCGATTCAAGCGGCTATGTAGACGAACAAGTGCTCGACAAGCTGAAACTCAACGTGAGAGCACTTCTCGAAGCCCAGGCAGGTCTGGACAAGGATCTGCTCGACCTCTGCCTCGACATCATCTACCACCCCAACATGAAGGCCTTCGGCCTGCAGCAGCTCGTACTGCTCTACATCAATTTGAAGAACAGAGGCAATGCCAACTTAGGTTCCACCACAAGAGCCATACAGGGCACGCCGTTTAATTAAGAGTTTAGTAACAACTCAGTTATGCTTTCTATTGGACAAAAATCTTCAAGAATATAACGATAATCTATTATCTGGCTATGCTTTCTGATGGCATTTTTGCCAGATTTTTGAAGATTTTTGTCCTTAAAGAGCAGGTTGGGTGTATATGACTGAGCAGTTACAGAGTTTAGAATTAAAAGTTAAGAGTTAAGAATAATACTCTGCGACTTCTCTTCAACTTCTTTACAACTTCCAAGTAATGTCCCTTGTGGAATACAAACTGACCGACTTCCTTCCGACAACCAAGAAGGAACTTGAACTCCGAGGATGGGATGAGCTAGACATCATCCTGTTCTCGGGGGATGCCTATATAGACCATCCCGCCTTCGGGGCCGCCGTCATCGGGCGCACCCTCGAAGCTGCAGGCTACAAGGTGGCCATCGTGCCCCAACCCGACTGGCACGGTGACTACCGCGACTTCAAGAAGCTGGGACGGCCCAGGCTCTTCTTCGGCATCGCCCCAGGATGCATGGACTCGATGGTCAACAAATACACCGCCAACCGGCGGCTGCGTTCCGAAGACGCCTACAGCCCGGACGGACGGCACGACATGCGACCGGAATATCCCACCATCGTCTATGCCAGAATCCTGAAGCAACTATTTCCCGATGTACCGGTCATCCTCGGAGGCATCGAGGCCTCCATGCGTCGGCTGACCCACTACGACTACTGGCAAGACGGACTCCGCAAGTGCATCCTCTGCGACTCCGGTGCCGACATGATCACCTACGGCATGGGAGAGAAACCTACACTCGAACTGGCTGGGAGACTCAGTCAGGGCGACACGCTGGAGAATATGCGAGATATTCAGCAGACGGTGTTTCTCTGCCGTAAGGACGATGTGCCCGGAGGCATCAGGGAGGATGACATCGTGCTGAACAGCCACGAGGAATGTCTGAAAGACAAGCGCAAGCAGGCCGAGAATTTCCGACATATCGAGGAACAGTCGAACATGATGCATGCCCACCGCCTGCTGCAAGGCGTTGACAACCACTATGCAGTAGTCAATCCACCTTACCCTCCTATGACCACAGAAGAGCTTGATGCCTCCTTCGACCTGCCTTACACCCGGCAGCCCCATCCCAAGTACAAGGGAAAGCGCATACCTGCCTACGACATGATCAAGCATTCGGTGAATATCCACCGAGGGTGCTTCGGAGGCTGTGCCTTCTGCACGATCTCTGCCCATCAGGGCAAATTCATCACGTGCCGCTCCAAGGAAAGCATCCTCAAAGAGGTCAGGCAAATTATAGGGATGGATGACTTCAAGGGCTACCTGTCTGACCTTGGAGGCCCGTCGGCAAATATGTACGGCATGCACGGACGGAATCTTAGTGCCTGTGAAAAGTGTAAGCGCCCCAGCTGCATCCATCCGCAGATATGCCCCAACCTGGACACCAACCACCGGCGGTTGCTCGACATCTATCATGCCGTAGACGCGTTGCCCGGCATCAAGAAGAGTTTCATCGGCAGCGGCGTGCGCTACGACTTGCTGCTCCATCGCAGCAAGGACGAGGGTACCAATCGGGCCGCAGAGGAATACACAAGGGAACTGATCAAGCGGCACGTCAGCGGAAGACTGAAAGTGGCACCGGAGCATACCAGCGACCGTGTGCTCATGCTGATGCGAAAACCCTCGTTCCAGCAATTCTATGAATTCAAGCGCATCTTCGACCGCATCAATCAGCAGGAGCACCTCAATCAGCAACTCATCCCCTATTTCATCAGCAGCCATCCCGGCTGTCAGGAAGCGGATATGGCCGAGCTGGCGGTCATCACCAAACAGCTCGACTTCCATCTGGAACAAGTACAGGACTTCACCCCCACGCCGATGACTATCGCCACCGAGACCTGGTATACCGGCTATGACCCCTATACGCTCCAACCCGTATACAGCGCGAAGAGTCCCCGCGAAAAACTGGCCCAGCGGCAGTACTTCTTCTGGTACAAGCCAGAGGAGCGCCATAGCATCGAGCAGAGCCTCAGGCGGCTGGGACGCCCCGACCTCATCAAGAAGCTCTACGCCGGTATGGCAGAACAGAAATCATATAATCCCAACTTCACACGTGACAATCATCGAACAAAGCCTCATAGCAAAGAACCCGGAAAAGGGAAGCGAAGACGGCCTGGTCATCACGAATGACTTCATCGCCGTCATCGACGGCTCCACCTCGAAGACCGCCTCTCATTTCCATCCCCGCATGACAAATGGACGATATGCCATGCGTGTTGTCAGCCAGTACATCAAGAAGATGCCTGCCAACAGTTCGTGCCATCAATTCTGCGTGGGCGTAACCAAAGCTATCAGAAAGAAATACCTGCCGTTCTGGCTGCGATGCAAGGAGGAACGCATCGCACGACTGGCCAGCCATCCAGAAGAGCGCATGACAGCTTCGGCCATCGTATTCTCCCGACTGCGCCGCGAGATATGGATGATAGGCGACTGCCAATGTCTCATCAACGGCGAACTCTGTGAAAACCCCAAGCCCTACGAGGATACACTCGCAGAGATGCGCGCCGGAAAAGTGCGCGAACTACTTGCCGAAGGAAATACTGCCGAGGAAATACTCGCAGACGACAAGGCACGTGCCTCTGTCATCCCCCAGATGCTTCAAGAGATGAGGCACCAAAACGTTACCTACTCCGTTATCGATGGATTCCCCATACCAGAGACGAAAGTGCCCGTCATCACCCTCGACTTCAGACCTTGGGAAATCGTCCTGGCCTCCGACGGCTACCCTTTCCTCTGCCCTACCCTCCAGGAATCGGAAGAGAGGCTCGCCCGCCAGAAGGCGGAAGACCCGCTGAATATCGGAACTTTCAAGGCCACAAAGGGCTTCACGCCAGGCAATAATTCCTTTGATGACCGTACTTACATCAAATTTACCATCTAAAATTTGGTTAAATCACAAAAAATGACTACCTTTGCAGCCGATTATCCAAAATGATAGGCAAAAGGTCGGTTCCGTAGCTCAGCTGGATAGAGCAACTGCCTTCTAAGCAGTAGGTCTTGGGTTCGAGTCCCAACGGAATCACTTCAGAGATTCAGAACTATCATGACAGCTAAAGACATGATACAATTCCCCACCGCAAAAATCAACCTCGGACTCAATGTTGTGGAAAAAAGAGCCGATGGCTATCACAACCTGCAGACCGTGTTCTACCCTGTAGGCATCAAAGACGCCCTTGAGATATTTCCAATGGACGAGAGTTTCCCCTCAGCAACAGACTGTGACCTGAAGGTGACCAATATCACCATCGAGGGTGATGAACAGCGTAACCTTGTTGTGCGGGCCTATAATCTGCTGAAACAAGACTTCAAAGACCTGCCCCGCATACACGCTCACCTCTATAAGGGAATCCCAACTCAAGCAGGCATGGGAGGAGGTTCCAGCGACTGCAGCTTTATGATCAGGCTCCTCAATGAGTCCTTCCACTTAGGGCTTTCCGAACAACAAATGATTGGCTATGCAGTCAGGCTCGGTGCCGACTGTCCCTTCTTCATCCTCAACAAGCCCTGCTATGCTGAAGGCATCGGCGAAAAGCTATATTCTATTTCACTCGACCTAAGCAGCTGGTATATCGCCATCGTGCGCCCACCCATACCAGTATCGACAAAGGAAGCCTTCTCGCTCGTCACGCCCCGGTATCCGCAGATCAGCTGCCGCGAACTGGTGACAAAGCCTGTTGAGACTTGGCGGGAGGCGCTGACCAACGACTTCGAGCAGAGCGTCTTTGCCATCCATCCTGAGATAGGCCGCATCAAGCAACAGCTCTATGATGCAGGAGCCGTCTATGCTGCGATGTCGGGGTCGGGGAGTTCGCTTTTCGGCCTGTTTCATCAGCCAGTGAGCCTTGAAGGTTTCAAGGGAGATGGCGTGTTTACAGCCTGCCTGAAGCTGGAATAATAGAAAAGGATTAACAAGAATCCCACGTAAACCGCAAGACGATTTATGTGGGATTCCTTCATATTGCAGGGTCAGTCCTTACTGTATGCCGTCCTCGCGGAGCTTCTGCTGCCACTTCCAGGCACTCTTGAGAACTTCCTCAGTCGGTGTGTCGGCCTTCCAACCAAGCACTTTGTTGGCCTTGTCTACATTGCCCCACACCTTCTCAATATCGCCTTCGCGACGGGGAGCATACTCCCAGTTGAGCTTCACGCCGGTAGCCTTCTCAAAGCCTTCTACCACCTCAAGCGTTGAGAGTCCCTTGCCCGTTCCGATGTTGAACACCTCAACGGCATCCGTCTCGGGATGGTCGAGCACACGCTCCATAGCCTTGACGTGGGCCTTGGCCAGATCCACCACGTAGATATAGTCGCGGATACAGGTGTGGTCGGGCGTATTATAGTCGTTGCCGAAAATCTTCAGCTGCTTGCGAATACCGATAGCAGTCTGGGTGACGAAGGGAATCAGGTTCATGGGCACCCCGTTTGGCAGTTCGCCGATGAGGGCCGTTGGATGGGCACCGATGGGATTGAAATAGCGCAGGATAATCGACTTGATCGGTGCGCCGGAGTGGATATAGTCCTGGATGATTTCCTCGTTGATCTGCTTGGTATTGCCGTAGGGCGAGAGGGCCTTCTGGATAGGCGCATTCTCCGTCACGGGAAGGTTCTCCTCCGTGGGCTGGCCGTAGACGGTACAGCTCGAAGAGAAGATGATGCCCTTGACATCATACTTGGGCATCAGCTCGAGCAGATTGATCAGGCTGGTCAGGTTGTTGCGATAGTAGAGCAGCGGCTTCTCAACACTCTCTCCCACAGCCTTTGAGGCAGCAAAGTGGATGATGCCCTCTATCTTCGGATATTTCTTGAACACGCCTTCCAGGGCTTCCTGGTCGCAGCAGTCTACTTTTTCGAAAGCAGGACGTATGCCGGTAATCTTCTCTATACCGTCAACAACATTGGCATTAGAGTTGGAAAGATTGTCGATAATCACCACCTCATAGCCTGCCTGCTGAAGTTCCACAGTAGTATGGCTACCGATAAAGCCAGTACCGCCAGTTACTAAGATTGTCTGTTTCATTGTTACTCTTTAGATTTTAGTCACGAAGTTATATTTATTAAAATACAAATGTCCTTGGTTCTGCTTAGTCCAGTCCGAAGAGCGTCTTCAGACCGCCGTCGACACCCGAGAAGCCCATGAAGGCAAGGCTCAGCAGTCCGGCAGAAAGCATCACGATAGCCATACCCTGCATGCCCTTGGGTATCTTGACGAGCTCAAGCTGTTCGCGCATGCCGGCAAAGACTGTCAGCGCCAGGCCGAAGCCAATGGCTGTGGAGAAAGCATAGACCACAGACTGCAGCAGGTCGAAATCCTTCTGGATCACCAGGATGGCCACACCGAGCACGGCGCAGTTGGTGGTAATCAGGGGCAGGAAGATACCTAAGGCCTGATAGAGGGCGGGCGACACCTTCTTCAGCACAATCTCCACGAGCTGCACCAGCGAGGCGATGACGAGGATGAAGGCGATGGTCTGCAGATACTGGAGACCGAAAGCATCGAGTACGTATTTCTGTACGAGCCAGGTGACCATCGTTGCCAGCGTCAGCACAAAGGCAACTGCAGCCGACATACCCAGCGAGGTGTCGATCTTCTTAGAAACGCCAAGGAAGGGGCAGATGCCGAGAAACTGCGACAACACGATGTTGTTCACGAAGATGGCGCTGATGAATATCAATATATATTCCATATCGTTTATGATTTACGGATTGTTCGATTTCAAGTAATTACACTATGCCTTCAGCTTATTGACGGCTGCAATCAGGAATCCAAGCGTGATGAAGGCTCCCGGAGGCAGCACGAACAGCAGGATGTTGTAGGTTTCCGGCAGCAGGGTCAAGCCGAACACGGAGCCTGAGCCAAGCAGTTCGCGGCAGATGCCGAGCAGGGTCAGTCCCAGCGTGAAGCCCAGTCCGATGCCGATACCGTCGAAGAGGGAGTCGATTGGTGAGTTCTTGGCTGCAAAAGCCTCTGCACGCCCGAGGATGATACAGTTCACCACGATCAGCGGGATGAAGAGTCCGAGGGCTGCATCGATGTCGGGCAGGAAAGCCTTGATGACAAGCTGCAGGATGGTGACGAAGGCAGCAATCACCACGATGAATACGGGGATGCGCACCTTGTCGGGAGTGACCGACTTCAGGCACGAGATGACAAAGTTGGTACAGATGAGCACAGCCATTGTAGCCAGTCCCATCGCCATACCATTCATGGCCGACGTCGTTGTGGCAAGCGTGGGACACATACCGAGCATCAGGACGAACGTGGGGTTCTCCTTGATGATGCCATTCTTGATTATCTGTATAGCGTTCATAATTCAGAATTCAATAGTTCACAGTTAGTTCTTATTTTGCTCAGTGGCTCCGCTCTCGCCGTCTACAGGTGTTGCCTTATAGGCATTGTAGGCATTGTTCACAGCGAGCAGGAAGGCACGGCTGGTAATCGTAGAGGCAGTGATGGCATCCACCTGTCCTCCGTCCTTCGAAACGGTGAGAGGCTCAGCGGGCGACTTTCCGATAATGTCGCCTTTCTGTCCTTTCTGGAACCAGAGGTCTGCCTTGGCCCCGAGACCTGGTGTCTCAGCATGCTCAAGCAGTGTGTAGCCGAGGATCTTACCCTCCTGGTCGAATCCAACGAGCACCTTCAGGTCGCCGCCGAAGCCGCCGGTGGTCGACTCCACCGCCGCACCGAGGTCAGTGCCCTTGGCATCCTTAGTTTGATAGATGATATAGGTAAGTTCCTTGCCTTTCGGGTCGTTCTGCTTGACGGTATCGGTCTTGGCAACTACCAGCTCGTCACATGCCATCACAGCCTTGATGCCGTCTGCGAGTGCCTTTGCCTTCTGGTCGCTGATAGGACCTTCCGTCAGGTGGTTCACGTATGCCAGGATACCACCCATGATGACTGCCACTCCTGTGAGTACCAGCACCATATTCGTCAGAGATGATTCGAGTTTTTTCATATTTCCTTCATTCTTAACTCTTAATTCTTAACTCCTAATTCTTGACAACTTCCCCAAAGCGTTTGGGCTTCACATAATTATTGATGAGCGGCGTAAAGGCGTTCATGATTAGGATGGCAAACGACATGCCCTCCGGATAGGCACCCCAGTTACGGATGACAACTGTGAGGAAGCCGATGGCCACACCATAGATGAGCTGCCCCTTGGGCGTCATGGGCGAGGTGACATAGTCGGTGGCCATGAAGATGGCACCAAGCATCAGACCGCCGGAGAAGATGACGGAGAGGGGGTCGGCATAGGACTTGTCAGCCAGATGGAGCAGTCCGGCGAAGACAAACACCGTTGCGATGATCGACACGGGGATGTGCCAGGTGATGATCTTCTTCCACAGCATGTAGGCCAGTCCGAGGAGGAGTGCGAGGGCACAGATCTCACCCATCGCGCCGGCTCCGTCGGGATGATTGCCGATGAAGAGGCTCAGCGCGTCGGGCAGGTTGTTGAGCACGTCGGGATTGCCCTCCTTGATGGCTTGCTTCATGATGGCAAGCGGGGTGGCTCCCGTCTCTGCGTCAAGATAGCTTCCAAGCTGTCCCACCTTAGGCCACGTGGTCATCTGCGCGGGGAAGGCCACCAACAGGGCAGCACGCCCCACGAGGGCGGGATTGAAGAGATTGTTGCCGAGACCTCCGAAGGGCATCTTGGCAAAGCCGATGGCAAAGAGCGCGCCAAGGATGATGATCCAGATAGGGAGGTTGGAGGGGAGGTTGAAGGCGAGGAGCAAGCCCGTGAGGATGGCAGAGCCGTCGCAGATGGTGTTGCGCTCCTGCTTCATGATATACTTACTGATAGCCCACTCAAAGCAGACGCAGGCAGCCACACTGGTTGCCGTCACGACGGCGGAGCCGAGGCCGAAGAAATAGAACGAGACAAGCAGTGCCGGCATCAGGGCGATGATGACACCATACATGTTACGCTCTACGGTATCGGTGCCGTGGGCATGTGGAGACAGTGATACTATTAATTTGCTCATATCATAATTACTCATTACGCGTTACTAATTCTTTTTTGCATTTCTTGCCCTGATGATACCCATCACCGTCGACTTGCCCTGACGGATGTTGTCGAGCAGCGGACGGTGGGCAGGACACGTGAACTGGCATGAGCCGCACTCGATGCAGCTTACGATGTCTTCCTGCTCAGCGCGCTCCCAGTTCTTCACCTCCGAGATCTTGGCCAGCAGATAGGGCTCCAGCCCCATCGGGCAGGCTCCCACGCACTTGGCACAGCGGATGCAGGGCTGCGGCTCCTTGCGGCGCGCTTCCTCGCCAGAGATGATGGTCACAGAGTTGGTTCCCTTGCAGATAGGCACCTCAGTCGAGGTAAGGGCCTTGCCCATCATCGGGCCACCGGCCAACAGCTTGTTGTCGCCTTCAGGCATACCGCCACAGGCATCTATCAAGTCCTGCATGGGAGTGCCCATGCGCACGAGGAAATTGCCGGGATTCTTCAGCTTCTTGCCCGTCACGGTGGTATAGCGCTCAAAGAGTGGCTTGTGCTTCATCACGGCCTCGTAGACAGCGAAGGCTGTACCCACGTTTTGCACGATGGCTCCCACATTCACAGGAATTGCCGGGGGAGCAGGCACCTGACGGCGGATGACAGCATCCACGAGCTGCTTCTCACCTCCCTGCGGATAGCGTTGCTTCAGGGGAACGACTTCCACGTGATAGGCTGAGCCACCAAACTTCTTGGCACACTTCTCCGTAAGGAGTTCGATGGCGGGCATCTTGTTGGTTTCGATACCGATGTAGCCCGTAGTCACCTTGGCGCCCTTCATCAGCAGCTCCAGTCCCACGAGGATCTCATCGGCATGCTCCATCATCAGGCGGAAGTCGGCTGTGATGTAGGGTTCGCACTCTACGGCGTTGATAATCACGCACTCGGCCTTTGCCGTGGGCGGGGGCGTGAGCTTGATGAAGGTGGGGAAACAGGCACCGCCCATGCCAACGACACCGGCGGCCTTGATTCGGTTGACAATCTCCTCGGGCGTCAGCTCGGGATGGGCCTCCACCGTCTCAAGCTTGTCGGAACGGTCAATCGACTCCTCCCACTCGTCGCCCTCTACATTGATGATGATCACCGGCTTGCGATAGCCTGTGGCATCAATGGCAGAGTCAACCTTAAACACTGTGCCGCTGACGGCAGAGAAAATGGGAGCCGACACGAATCCACCGGCCTCGGCTATTATCGTGCCAACCTTCACCTTGTCGCCTTTCTTGACCACAGGCTTGGCCGGGGCACCGATGTGCTGGCTCAGCGGGTAGATAGCCTGCTTGGGCAGGGCAGCCACCTGGGTGGCAGCTTCGTGGGTGAGCTTATTCTCCTCGGGGTGTATACCACCTATTCTGAAAGTTCTGATATTCATGATTGGGTCTCCTTTCTTTCTGTGGGTTCAGCAGTTTTCGGGGTTTCCTGTGCAGCAGGCTTTGGCGTAGCAGCCGGAGCTTCCTTGGGCTTGGGAGCGGGCGGCGGCGTGGGGAAGTTGACATCGCGGATGGCGTGTCGCGGACACACGGTGACGCACTTGCGGCAGAGACGGCACTTCGTGTGGTCGATGTAGGCCACATTGTTCTCTACGGTGATGGCACCGAAGTTGCACTCCTTCGCGCACTTGCCGCATCCGATACAGCTCACGCTGCAGGCCTTCATCGCGACAGGTCCCTTGTCCTTGTTGACACAAGACACAAACACTCTCCTACCCTTCGGTCCCTTCTTGCGCAGCTCGATGATGCCACGCGGACAGGCCTTCACACAGGCACCGCAGGAGGTACACTTCTCTTCGTCCACCTCGGCTATACCCGTCTCGGGATTGACGCTGATTGCCCCAAACTGGCAGGCAGCCACACAGTCGCCGCAACCCAGACAGCCAAAGCCACAGGCAGTTTCGCCAGCTCCGCAGGCATGCATGGCGGCACACGTGCGCAGTCCGGCATACTCGGCAATGCGAGGACGGTTCTCGCATGTGCCATTACATCTCACTACGGCCACCATCGGCTCCGTATTGGCTATAGCCATACCGAGCAGGTCGGCCACCTTCCCCATCGTCTCGGCACCGCCTACGGGACAGAGCAGTCCGTCGAGGCTTCCGGCATCGGCACCCTTGACGAGGGCATCGGCCATACCGCTGCATCCGGGGAATCCACATCCACCGCAGTTGGCACCTGGCAGCAACTCGCCTACCTGTGCAATGCGGGGATCTTCATAGACAGCAAACTTCTTGGAGGCGACATACAGCACGATAGCGGCTATCAGGCCGATGGCTCCCAAGACAATCACTGCAATCAAGATGAAATTCATAAATGCTTTGTTTTTATTGTTTTAGTAATGATTCTATTTCTCTATTCTGAAGGATATCTGCTGGCGGATGCGATCGCGCATGAGCCAGAGCAGGATATAATAAGGTATCAGCGCTCCTATGGCACCAAGGGCCGCAAGCCCCTGCTCCGAAGTAAGCCGGAGCATCACCACCAGCATGCCCACCAGCAACAGGAAGGGCAGGCCGAAGCCTAAGAGCAAGGCCCTGTTGGCCACATCCTTCGAAGCCGACACCACCACTTCCTCCCCGGCCCTGTAGGCAGAGCTGTCGGAGGTGAGCACATCCACAATCTTCACTTTCGACTCGGCGGCGTTACAATGGCTGGCCACCTTGCAGGCCGCGCATGCGGAAGTCTGGACGATGCGCACCTTCACACAGTCGCCTTCCACACGTTCCACAACCCCCGAATGCGTTATTCTGTTACTCATTGATTTGCTATGTAGACCTTACAATTTGCAAAATTACATATTTTTTGCGAATTAATGAGTAATATTTAAGTAAAATTTAGTAAAATACCCGTAATCGTTTGCGATTTCATGTCTTTCCCGCCCTATTCGGAATAGTCTATTTCCTTTTCTTCCAAGAAGTGGCGGGAGGGATCCACGTGGAATACGCGCTGCACCTCGGCCTTCAGCTTGCCGGTATAGTCGGTCAGGCAGATCTCATAGTCGCTCGTTATCACAAAATCCTGCACCAGCTGGTCTTCGGGGTCCGATTCCAGGTTGTCTGCCATTTCCTGCCTGCTGGTGGCGTAGAGACAGAGCTTGTCAACTGGCATAAACTGCTCGTCGAGCGAATAGAGCCACAGCGAATAGAGCCCGTCACCCTCATCGGCAGCCAGGATCATCAGCTTGGCACCGATGGCTTCAGGCAGCGAAATGGCCTTGGGCTGCACCCTGCCTTCCAGTCCCATAAACGAGGCCAGTTCCATAGGCACATCCTTGAAGCCGGGCAGAAAGCTCACATAGTCCTGCGTATAGCGCACGGGCAGCGGCTGGATGCCGAGGCTGTCATAGAACAGCTGTATCGGACTGACATCCCGGTCGAGGTGGATGCCCTGTGCCTCCAGTCGCTCCTTGCTCTCCAGGCGGGCGATGCTGTCGAGCTTCTGCTGCAGCGCCTGGGGAGAGAGCCGCCCACTGTTGCAGCTCATGAGCAGCCAAGCGGCTGCAAACAGCCATCCGAGGTGCATCTTTCTCATAGCTTCACTTTCTTCTTGGCAGGTTTCCCCTCATTGTGCAGCCGGTTGACGGCTGTCACCACATAGGTGTACTTCTGCTTGCCCCGCTCATAAGGCAGCAGATAGTGGGTGTCGGAGGTGATGGCCACGATTTTCGACGCGTCATCAAGGTTGATTTTCTCCTTGCGCCCAAAACGATAGACCACATACTTCGTGGCTGTCGTCTGCCAGCTATTGGCCTTTGTGGCCGTCCAGAAGAGCACATAGCCGTCGCTTGTCCACACGGGCTTCAGCTTGGTCACCTTCTTGGGGGCATGCTTGTCGATAAACGACATGTCGGGCAGGAGGGCCGGACGGCTCCAGTAGTTGTTGCGCAGGGCCATGCCGTAGTTGCCCACATTGTCGACAGCTGCCTTGGCATACCAGAGCACCGTGCCGCTCACGGTGGGCAGCTGCTGGTGCAGCCGCATCTTGGCTGCCTGCTGGTGGATGTTGGGATTGTGGGGGTCGGCATACTTCACCGTGCGCTCCACATCCTCGCCGATCACCAGGGGGCGCTTCGAGGCATACTTGCTCCACCATCTGATAAGGGTCTCATAGTCAGCCGCACTATGGCCGATCTGCCAGTAGATCTGGGGCACGTTGTAGTCCAGCCAGCCGTTATTCACCCAGAGCAGGATGTCGGCATAGAGGTCGTCGTAGTTCTGCGTCCCGTTGGTGTTGCTGCCTATGGGGGAGTTCTTCCTGTTGCGGTAGATGCCGAAGGGTGAGATGCCCACCTTCACCCAGGGCTTGGCCTCGTGGACGGTCTTGTAGAACTGTTCAATGAACAGGTTGACATTGTACCGCCGCCAGTCGCCGATGTCCCTGATGCCATTGTTGTAGAGCCTGAACTGCTCGGCATCGGGGATGTTCTCTCCCGCTACGGGATAGGGATAGAAATAGTCGTCCATGTGGATGCCGTCTACATCGTAGCGGGTGACGATGTCCTTGGCCACCTCGCAGATATAGTCGCGGTTCTCAGGCAGTCCGGGATTAAGGATAAAGAGGCCGTCGTAGCTGAAGCAGCTCATCGGCTTGCGCACGGCGATGTGGTTGGAGGCCAGCTGCTGGGTGGTCTTCGTCTTGGCGCGATAGGGATTGATCCAGGCGTGCAGCTCCATGTCGCGCTTATGGCACTCGTCTATCATCCATTGCAGGGGGTCCCAGTACGGACTAGGGGCCTGGCCCTGCCTGCCGGTGAGGAAGCGGCTCCAGGGTTCGAGCCGGCTCTCATAGAGCGCATCGCACTCCGGGCGCACCTGGAAGATGATCACGTTGACGCCATCTTTCTGGAGCTCGTCAAGTTGATAGCGCAGCGTCTGCTGCATCTTCAGCGTTCCTATGCCTTCAAACTGGCCATTTACACATTGTATCCAGGCTCCCCGGAATTCCCGTTTGGGCTGACCACTGATACAGACGCTCATGCAGATAAGCCACAAGAGCAACAAGGACTTTGCTTTCATATTTTCTTTAATATTTAACATTCAACTCTTTTAATTTCAAGTATATATCATCCGTCCAATCTTCCCCGTTCACAGGCAGCAGCGTGTGGATGCCCATTTGGCTGGCCGCTGCCACGTTTCGGGGGCCGTCATCCACGAAGAGCGTCTCGTGGGGGGCTATCCGCTCCTCCATCAGCACGCGGCTGAAGAATTCCGGGTCGGGCTTCATCAGCTTCATCTGATAGCTGAGATAGCAGGCGTCCATATAGTCACCGATGGAGTGGCCCTCGCCGTCAAACCGGCTGTTGTTGACCAGCTCCATCATATACGGGTTGGTATTCGAAAGTAGCAACAGGCGGTAGCCGTCGCGCCTCAGCTGGCGCAGCACCCGCTTGTTGCGCTCAGGCAGTTCCTTCGCATAGCCCTGCCAGGCATGACAGCATTCCTCAAACGACACTTCGCGTCCCACCATGTCCGAGAGGCTCTGCCTGAACTGCTCTGCGGTGATCAGTCCATGCTCCAGGTCGCCGAAGATGCCTTTCTGCCTATAGCTGTCCAGCTGTTCGGCTGCATCCTTCACGCCCAGCTGCTCAAAGCGCCGGGCTGCTTCTTCCGGCGAGAGGGTTAGAATCACACCTCCCAAATCAAATATGATTGTCTTTATTCCCATAATTTCGGTTTCTTCTCACGCGCCTCTGCCAGCGAGAGCAGCTGCTGCTGTTCCTCCTGGTAGCTCTGGCGCAACTGGCTGTATTTCTGGCTGAGTTCCTGTCCCACAGCGGCTTTGTCGCTCATCAGCCTAGCAGCCACCAAGGCATTCTGCGAGGCATCCTTCATCCACACCACGGGGCCGCCGTATACCGGGGCTATCTTCAGCGCCACATGCAGCTCGCTCGTGGTGGCCCCGCCTATCATGATGGGTATCTCCAGCCCCACCCTCTTCAGCTCCAGGGCCACGTTCACCATTTCCTCGAGGCTCGGCGTGATGAGTCCGCTGAGTCCCACCATGTCCACTTGTTCCTCCCTGGCCTTGCGGGCTATCTGCTCGGCAGGCACCATCACCCCCATGTCGATCACCTCGTAGCCGTTGCAGGCCATTACCACTGCCACGATGTTCTTGCCGATGTCGTGTACGTCGCCCTTCACCGTAGCCAGCAGCACCTTGCCGGCACTCGCCGCCGTGCCTTTCTTCTCGGCTTCTATATAGGGCTGGAGGATGCCCACTGCCTGTTTCATCGTGCGGGCTGTCTTGACCACTTGCGGCAGAAACATCTTGCCCTCGCCGAAGAGCTGCCCCACGGTGTTCATGCCTGCCATCAGCGGGCCTTCGATGATGTCTACGGCTCGCGGATATTTCTGCAGGGCCTCCCGGAGGTCTTCCTCCAGTCGCGTGCCTATGCCCTTGACGAGTGCCTGCGAGAGGCGTTCTTCCACGGGCAGATTCTGATCGGAGGCCCCGTCGGTAGCAGGCATGGGGCCTGCTGAGGACTGTTTGTCGGATGCCAGCTGGCTGGCTAGCTCTGTCAGCTCCTCTGCGGCGCCCTGACGGCGGTTCAGGATGACATCTTCCAGCACTTCAAGCTGTTGTTGAGATATGTCTGAATAAGTTACTTTTGTTGAGGGGTTTACGATGCCGAAGTCCATACCGTTTTGTATGGCGTGGTAGAGGAATACGGCATGCATCGCCTCACGGATGTAGTTATTGCCCCTGAAGGAGAAGCTCAAGTTGCTCACTCCCCCGCTGACGTGTGCGCCGGGCAGGTTGCGCCTTATCCAGGCCGTTGCCCGTATGAAGTCGGCGGCATAGGCATCGTGTTCTTCCATGCCTGTGGCGATGGCGAGGATATTGGGGTCGAAGATGATGTCTGTCGGGTTCATTCCCACGCGCTCGGTCAGGAGGCGATAGGCCCTGGCGGCTATCTCCGTGCGCCGCTCGTAGGTGGTGGCCTGTCCTTGTTCGTCGAAGCACATCACCACGACGGCAGCCCCGTAGCGCATCACGTCACGCGCATGTTCCACAAACTTCTCCTCGCCCTCTTTCAGCGAGATGCTGTTGACGATGCTCTTTCCCTGTACGCACTTGAGGCCGGCACGGATGACCTCCCAGTCGGAGGAGTCGATCATCAGCGGCACGCGGGCGATGTCGGGTTCTGCGGCTATCATGTTGAGGAAGGTCTGCATCTCCGTCTTGGCGTCGAGCAGTCCGTCATCCATGTTGATATCGAGCACGAGGGCCCCGTCTTCCACCTGCTTGCGGGCTATCGCGATAGCCTCGTCATAGTTTTTCTCCTTGACGAGGCGCAGGAATTTCCGTGAGCCTGCCACGTTGCAGCGCTCCCCAACGTTGATGAAGCTCGCCGGGTTCAGCAGTTCCAGTCCTGAGAGTTGTATCTGCTGCGGTTGCGCTGCCGGGCGATGCGGTGCCTTGCCTTCCACCAGGGCGGTGTAGGCCTCAATAAACTTGTCGGTGGTGCCGCAGCATCCTCCCACGATGTTCACCAGCCCCTCGTCGATCAGCTCTCCCACCTTCAGGGCCATCGATTCGGGTGTCTCGTCGTAGAGTCCCATCGAGTTGGGCAGTCCGGCGTTTGGATAGCAGCTGATATAGTAGGGGGCCTTGTGGGCCAGCTGGCGGAGGTAGGGTTTCATCTGGTCGGGGCCGAACGAGCAGTTCAGGCCCACGCTGAATATCCTGTAGGTGCTCACGGAGGCAAGGAAGGCCTCGAGGGTCTGTCCGCTGAGCGTGCGCCCGGCCAGGTCGCTGATGGTCACGCTGAGCATGATGGGCAGCTCCGTGCTGCGCTGCTCCATCACTCTCTGGGCAGCGTCTATGGCGCATTTGGCGTTGAGCGTGTCGAAGATGGTCTCTATCAGCAGCGCGTCCACCCCACCCTCCATCAGGGCGTCCACCTGCTCCATATAGGCTTCAAGCAGCGTGTCGTAGTCGAGGTCTCTGGCGGCGGGATTGCTCACGTCGGGCGACATCGAGAGGGTCTTGTTGGTGGGGCCTATGCTGCCTGCCACGAGTCGGGGGCGCTCCGCAGTCGAGTATTCGTCGGCGGCGGCCCTGGCGAGCCTTGCGCCCTCGAGTGCCATCTGTCGCGCCCGGCTTTCCATCCTGTAGTCTGCCTGGCTGATGCGCTGGCTGCTGAAGGTGTTGGTCTCGATGATGTCGGCCCCGGCCTTCAGGTAGCGGCGGTGGATGTCGGTCACCACGTCCGGGCGGGTGAGGTTCAGTATGTCGTTGTTGCCCTTCATCTGCAGGGGGTGGAAGGCAGCATCCCTGTAGGTCGTGCGGCGTATGTCCTCGCGCCAGAAGTCTTTCTCTTCCAGCCCGTAGGTCTGGATCATGGTTCCCATCGCGCCGTCGAGGATGAGTATCCGTTGCTTGATGATGGTGTTAAGCCTGTTGTCCACGTCGTTCTCTCTCTCTACTTGTATACTTTCATCACGCGATCCATCTCGCGGCGATCTTCCTTTTCCTTCAGGGTCTGCCGCTTGTCGTATTCCTTCTTTCCCTTGCAGAGGGCGATGTCCATCTTGGCGCGCCCCTTGCCGTCGATAAACACGAGTATGGGCACGATGGTGTAGCCCGTCTGCTTCGTGGCGCTCTCCAGCTGGCGTATCTCCCGCTTGGTGAGCAGCAGCTTGCGGTCGCGCTTGGCCTCGTGGTTGTTGTAGGAACCGTAGAAATAGGGGCTCACGCTCATGCCCTTCACCCACAGCTCGCCGTTGATCACCGTGCAGTAGGTGTCCACCAGGCTCGCCTTGCCCAGGCGGATGCTCTTGATTTCCGTGCCGGTGAGCACGATGCCTGCCGTGAAGGTGTCGATGAAGAAATATTCAAAGGAGGCCTTCTTATTCTTGATCTGCACCGGACTCTTCTTCCGGATCATTTCCTGTTCCTTGTTCATCTGACTGTTGCAAATTTGTCTAAGTTGTCGTCGATATAGTGCGCGATGGCCTCCGTCCAGGCTTCCTCGTTCTCCACGAACTGGTCGTCAAGGTCGTCGAATTCGGGAAACCTCTCGAACATGGCCATAAACTCGTCCTCGCTGCACTCCACCTCTATCTCCTCGCGGTGCTTCAGCCAGAGCGTGTGGGCCTCGTAGATGAGCTTCGACAGGTCGCGAAGTCCCCAGAGCCTCACCGCCTTGGCAAAGGGATTCTTGAAGATGAAGGGCCCAAGGCCGTTGTGTATCAGCTGGATAAAACCGCCGTCCATCATCTCCTCGTGGAGCATCTCCCACGCCAGGAGCGTGATCTGGTCGGCATTCAGCTCGCCCATCGTCGCTGCGGTCAGCTCACCGCCGATGGCCTCGCGGATGCCATCGGTGAACACGCGGATGAACGCGTCCATCCCCTCCAGCGCTGCTTCCTGCAGCTTGCTGTCATTGACTATTACTTCTTTCATATCTAGGGTGCAAAGGTAGTAATTTAATGGCGAACCACCAAATCTTACGCGCCATTTAATAGTCTGACACCAAAATTTCTTGCCCGCCAGAGCAGTTTCTCAGAAAGATTTCGTACTTTTGCAGCCGATTTCAAACTAATTGACAGACTTTTTAAGGTAATGGAGAAAATCATACTGGGCATCGACCCCGGCACCAACCTCATGGGCTACGGACTGCTGAAGGTGGAGGGCGGCAAGGCGAAGATGATGACGATGGGGGTCATCGACCTCCGCAAGTTTGCCGACGGCTATCTCAAGTTGGGCCACATCTTCGAGCGCGTCACTGGCATCATCGACGGCTACCTGCCCGACGAGATGGCCATCGAGGCCCCTTTCTTCGGCAAGAACGTGCAGTCGATGCTCAAGCTTGGACGGGCGCAGGGCGTGGCCATCGCGGCTGCCATCCATCACGGCGTGCCCATCCACGAGTATGCGCCGATGAAGATCAAGGTGGCCCTCACCGGCAACGGCGCCGCATCCAAGGAGCAGGTGGCGGGCATGCTGCAACGGCTGCTGAAGATACCCAACGAGGACATGGGCAAGTTTATGGATGCCACCGATGCCCTTGCTGCTGCCTACTGCCACTACCTCCAGATGGGGCGACCCGAGAGCGAGGTGAAGTACAGGGGGTGGAAGGACTTCGTGAACAAGAACCAGGACAAGGTGGGTCACGGACTGACCCGCACAGCAACCATCAAGAAATAATCACTTCAAAATGAACACGATAGAGATTAAGAACACGAGGGCGAGGAAGCCCGAATGGTCGATGGCCGAACCCGTGGACTTCACCCTCGGCGAGGGCGAGCACATCGCCATCGTGGGGCGCAACGGGGCGGGCAAGTCGATGCTGGTCGACATGATCACCGGGCGGCATCCCGCCTTCCCGGGAATGGTGAGCTACGCCTTCCCCGAACCCTACAACAACCTCAAGCACATCTCCTTCCGCGATACCTACGGGGGCGACAACGACCGCACCTACTTCCTGCAGCAGCGATGGAACCAGATGGAGATCAACGAGGAGACACCCACCGTGGGCGACAAGCTCGAGGAGGCCTTCCGCCTGGCGGGCAGCGACACCCCAGAGCGCCGGCGGCTGCAGAGCCACATCTACCAGCTCTTCCACCTGGAAGACCTGCTCGACAAGTATATCATCCTCCTCTCAAGCGGCGAACTCAGGAAGTACAAGCTGGCCGCATCGCTCTTCACCGACCCCAGGGTGCTCGTCATGGAGAACCCCTTCATCGGACTCGATGCCCAGACCAGAGAGCAACTCAAGGAGCTGCTCACTACCCTCTCCCACGAGCGGCAGCTGCAGATCATCCTCGTGCTGGCCAAGACTGATGAGATACCCTCCTTCATCACCCACATCGTGGAGGTCAAGGACATGAGGGTGCTGCCCAAGAAGCCATACGTGCAAGGAAGGCCGACTGCCGATCCAGCCCCCGCAATCCCTCACGCCGCCTCACGGCCTGCGGGGCCGGAGGTCATCCACTTCAACAACGTCACCATCCGCTACGGCGAGCGCACCATCCTCAACAACCTCGACTGGACCGTCAGACAGGGAGAGCACTGGGCACTCTCCGGGCAGAACGGCAGCGGAAAGTCTACCCTGCTCTCACTCGTCTGTGCCGACAATCCACAGAGCTATGCCTGCGACATCTCGCTCTTCGGCCATCGACGAGGCTCGGGCGAGAGCATCTGGGACATCAAGCGCCACATCGGCTACGTCTCGCCGGAGATGCACCGCAGCTACCGCCAGAACCTGCCCGCCATCCAGATCGTGGCCAGCGGCCTGCAGGACACCATCGGACTCTATGCCCGTCCCACGGAGGCCGAGAAGGCCGAGTGCAGGAAGTGGATGGAAGTGTTCGGCATCGGCTATCTGGAGGAGCGGCGATTTCTCGAGATGTCGAGCGGCGAGCAGCGGCTGGTGCTCCTGGCCCGCGCCTTCGTCAAGAGTCCCGACCTGCTGATCCTCGATGAGCCCCTTCACGGGCTGGACAATCAGAACCGCCGCATGGTGAAGGACATCGTCGATGACTACTGCCAGGATCCCTCGCGCACCCTCATCTACGTCACCCACTATCAGGAGGAACTTCCGCGCGTCATCGACCACAGCCTCTTCCTCCGGCGCAACAGCCGCTGACAAATGACTTGCTTTCCTGCCAGACTGCAAAACTACTCATTTTTTTCATTCTCCCATGGATGCTAATGGAAATTTGTTATTTTTTCTTCGCTTCACGCAGACGCATGATTCATTGCTGTGTTGAAAAGATAAACAGGAAGATTTTTGTCTAAAGAAAGAAGCATGGCAGAGTTGTTACTGAATCTGAGGGAACAAGAAAACCGGCAGCACGCCCATGAGATAAGGGGTGCTGCCGGTCTTCATTGAGAGGCTGCCGGCCACAAGGGCCGTGAACATCAGGGATGGCCTTTAGGGCAGCAGGTCGCCGGTGTTGTCGGTCGAGGAGCCTCCGCCCTGGTTGCCGTTGCCGCTGTCGGAGCTGTTGTCGCCCGTACCGTCATCGATGACGGCGTCATCGGTCGAGGTCACACGCTTCACCACATCGCCATTGCGGTCGTAGCAGGTGATGATGACAGGCGTGTTCTTCAGCTCGTCCTTCAGCTCCACCGATGGAGTGAACACGATGCGGCGAACCTTGATTAAGCTCGACTTCACATCGTTGACATCCTCCACGGCCTTGGCACTCAGGCCGAAGCGCATCGTGCCCAGCCCCGGCAAGGCCACCGAATGGCCTTCAGTGGCCCAAGCCTGAATGACTGACCCTGCAGCGTCCCAGCACGCCTGCATCACTCCCTGGTTCACCCCGCTGCGCAGGGCGGCCTCACGAATTACCTTCTCCTGAGTCAGCTGGGAATACAACTCAGGAACCATCACGTAGCGCCAAATCTCCGTGGTCTCGTTGAGCTTGATTTTGCGCTCCTTTGCTTTAATCTTAATAGACATAAGCGTAAAGTTTTTTATGGTATTAAACTATTCGCCAGGAACTACTCCGTGTCGCTGGCTCACGCTTTTATTATTGTAGTGCAAAGATACAGCTTTTTTCTGAGACTACCAAATATATCCTAAACTTTTTTTATTAAAAATAGTGGCGCACTTAAAAAGACGGAGGCGGGCATCACAGCTCGCCTCCGTCGGCATAATCCATATTATCATTCTCATTACAGAGAGATCGCGATTATCGGATAATGACCTTCCGCGAGGACTTTCCGCTGCGCACAACGTAGACACCGGCAGGCAGGCTCGGCAGCACGCCGCTGCCCTCAGCCACCTTCACGCCGTCGGCACCATAGATCGTCCAGGAGCCTTCGCCCTCCATCTTCACATCGTTGATACCGGCAGAAGCGTAGGTCAGCTCTGGCTTCACGTCTTTCGGCTCGTTATAGCCCACATTGTCGGTGGCGATGGTGCAGAAGGCATAGCTGACCTTCTCATCGTAGGCCATCGTGTAGGTCTTGCCCTTCACACCGGAGGCGAGGAGTTCGGCCTCTCCACCGTTCTTGAACACGTAGATGGTGTAGGAGTCGATGCCCGAGGTGTCATCGCTGCCCTCGATGGTGAGGGTGAGGTTCTTGCCGCTCACCTCAGCCTTTGCAGGCTTCGACGTGGGATAGTCGGTGTCGAAGGTGTTGACGTAGGTGTTGGTCTCTATCGGGGCGTTGGCATCGAATACAATCGTGGCCTTGTTGCTCACGGTGCTCTTGTTGGCAGGATTATTCTTATGCTCGATGCTGAACGACACGAAGCCCTCGCCGTCGCGGTTGTCGTTGTTGGGCACGAGGAATCCCAGGTCGGGATCGTCGATCTCGTTGCCGTTCTTCTGCAGCGAGACGAAGCTCCAGCGGGCGATACCTGTCTGTGGGTCAAACTGTCCGCTGACGCGCACGATGATGTCCTGTCCCTTCACCTTGTACAGAATGTCGCGGGCAAACTCCTGCGACTTGCCTCCGCCCACCACGAGTGTGGTGTCGGCCCAGCCATAGCTGGTGAAGGTGAAGGTAGAGAGGTCATACTTCTTGGCATCGAGCGTGTCGGTGACAAACACCTCATGGGCAGGAGCCGTAGCCGAGGCCTTGTTCTCGAAGGTGACGGTGTATCCCATCTGATGGATGGGCTTGATGAAATGTTCCTGGTCATCGTGGCCCCACGGGCCTATCATCTCGTTGGGATCGTAGCTGCCGCGGCCCTTGTTGCCGATGGCGTTCGGGTCGCCGTTCAGGCAGTCGCTGGCACCGATGCCTGCCGAGGTGGCATTCCACACGCCGCTTGCCAGCTGGAAGGCCAGGTCGCCCAGCACGCCGGCAGGTCCGGCCACGCAGCTGAAGGCCGTTGATACCATGTTGCATAAGAAGCTACTCCAACTGCGCTGCTTACTGTCGGCCACCTGATAGATAGTCTTACCGGCACTGTACATACAGCCCACGCCAGGAATGAAGCCGATGGCCGTTTCAAGTGCTGCCTGCCCCATGGCTTTCGCGAAGCACTCGCCCTGCTCCATGGTGTAGGGCGCACGAGTGGCGTTGCGCTCGTAGGGGTTGGGGGCATCAGGGTCATAAGCCCCCCACGGAAGTTCTGGCCAATAGTACATGGTGAGCTCGTCTGACGTGGATTGCTGATCCTGTCCCATCTTGATGCGGAAAGCCACCTGGTTAGTGCTATTCGGCGCAATATAGGGGATCATGAACGAATAGATGCGGATGCTGTCCTTCGTCTGTTCATCGTAGGCCATCAGGTGGTCGCCCAGCCGTCGGGCTATCTCCTGGCCATAGTCGTCGAGAGCGATGTTACAGAGCTCAAAGTCAAAGTCGAACGCCACATCGACCGTGCCGTGACGGTCTGGGATGATGAGGAACATGGGCGTGTTATAGGCCGCCACGTTAGAGCGGTTGCCATAGTCGATGGTGTAGCGTTGCCACTTGTTCCACAGGCTGGCACCGCGACCATTCACCTGCAACCAGACATCAGGCTCCTCACCGCCAGCCTTCAGCGTGAAGGCCTGGCTGAGCGTGTCGGTGCCGATGATGACATCATACTTGCCCACGGGGGCAGCACTCAAGTCGAACAGGGCCTCGGGCAGCTGGTCGGCCGACTGCACATTCTTATTCGTGTAGCCATACTCGATGAGCCACTTACCCTCTATCTCCTTGTTGCCCTGCTTCAGCACCACCTTGGGCTGCTTGTTGTAGGTCAGCTC
>Ga0326511_10001009_pt1 | contig 23964 bp, 32 predicted proteins | sample 0_2496_0518_D_FD_203701 | JGI IMG/M metagenome (GOLD analysis project Ga0326511, IMG submission 203701) | Bovine rumen microbial communities from UC Davis, California, United States - 0_2496_0518 | ecosystem: Host-associated > Mammals > Digestive system > Stomach > Rumen | place: USA...
GAATTATTATATGACCATAAACTATGTGCTGAGATAACTAAAAAAGCAAAAAACAAAGTTAGAAATGAATATAATTGGAGCAAAATTGCACAAGATACACACTTTACATACCAAAAAGCAATATGTCAATCAGTTGCCGAAAAACAGAAAAGAGAGCTTGAACAAGAAAGAGCCAAGAAAACTAAAAAAGCAAAAAATACAGAAAATGAAATTACTAATTTACTTAACTTTAGAAAACGTCAAGCATATGCATAAGAGAAATATAAAAATGCAGAGATATATTTTATTTCTGCATTTTTTAAATAAATTTGCTATTTCTACAAATTTAGCAAAAAAGTAGTGTATAATAAAAATAGTGTTTACTTAAATAATTAAGATTTTTCAAAAATCTTAATTATTTAAGTTAGAATATGTTGTAGATTTGAACAAAATTGAAGGAGAAAATTAAAATGGAAAAAAATGTTGTGGAATTTAAATCTGGTTTTGTAAGTTTAATTGGAAGAACAAATGTGGGAAAATCAACATTATTAAATTTATTAGTTGGAGAAAAAGTAGCTGCTATTGCCAATAAGGTTCAAACAACAAGAACAGCGATAAAAGGAATCGTAAATAGAGAAAATTCACAAATTATATTTATTGATACACCTGGAATTCATAAACCAAAAACAAAATTAAATGAAACAATGATAGAAACATCTTTTACTAGCCTTACAGATAGTGATGTAGTATTATTTTTAATTGAAGCTACAAGTACTGAAATTGGAAAAGGAGATAGAATAATATTAGATAAAATTAAAGAAGCTAATAGAAAAACTATATTGATTATAAATAAAATAGATTTAATAAAAAGAGAGAAATTATTAAATTTAATAGAAATCTATAGTAAAGAATATGATTTTTCAGCTGTTATACCAATTTCAGCGACAAGTATAAAATATAAAGAAGTAATTTTAGATGAAATAGAAAAGAACTTAAAAAATGGTCCTGCATATTATGATATAGAAGAGTATACAGATCAAACTTTAAGACAATTAGCTGAAGAAACAATTAGAGAAAAAGCTTTAAAGCTATTACAAGACGAAGTGCCTCATGGTATATATATTGAAGTAGAAAAAATGAAAGAAAGAAAAAATAAAAATAATGAACCTATATATGATATAGAAGCAACTATATACTGTTTAAGAAATTCTCATAAAGGTATTATTATTGGAAAAAATGGTGAGATGTTAAAAAAAATAGGAAGACTTGCAAGAATTGATATGGAAGAAAATTTTGGAGTAAAGATAAATCTAAAAACATGGGTAAAAGTTAAAGAAGATTGGCAAGATGATAATTCGATTGTTGATAAGTTTAAGTTGAAATAAAGATTTTTTTAAAATGTTAATATACAAATTTTTATCGAAAAATCTCGGCTGCATTACACATTAAAGAAATTCTAGTTTAATAAAATGAGCCTCTTTCATTCAGACCCTTCTCGTAAAACTCGAAGTACCATGAACATCCCTCATTTTATTAAATAAGAATTTCTAATAATGTTACAATTGCATTCGATTTGTTCTCTAAAAATACATATATTAACATTTAAGAGACATAAAATATTGAATAAAAATCTAATTAAATGCAAATGATAAAATTAAAGGTTAAACTTTAATAAATTAAAAAGGAAGTGAGCTTATGATAAAGAAAATTGCATGGGATACCTTTAAAAATACAGGAGATATTAATGCTTTTTTAGAATTTAAACAAATTGAAAGCATAGAAAACAGTCTTAATATAAATAAATCAAAAGATATAGAAAAGGATTTAAATAAAAATGGCAAATATAAAAACGAATGGAATAATACTTTCTGAAAATAATTTAGGAGACTTTGATAAAATGCTTACTATGCTAACACCAGGACTCCGGTAAAATATCATGTGTTGCCAAAGGAGCAAGACGACCTAAAAGTGCTCTTTTGGCAGGCACTCAAACTTTTTGCTTCGGAGAGTATTTAATGTACAAAGGAACAAATACATATCATATAAATTCAGTGGAACCAATAGAAATTTTTTATAATATAAGAACTGATTTAGATAAACTGAAATATGCAGTACATATAAATAAAATTATTAATGATGTAACTCATGAAAATCAAAATAGTTATAAAATATTACAATTGATATTAAATACATTATATACTATTTCTGAAACAGATAAAAACTTAGATTTAGTTATAAGCATTTTTAAAATGAGATTATTAAGTTTAATAGGTTTTTTACCTGAAATTCAAAAATGTACAAGTTGTGGGGAAACGGAAAATATAAAATCTTTTAGCATTAAAGATAACGGATTTAAATGTAATATATGTAGTAAACAAGATACATCAGCAATTTCAATGAGTGAGAGTACAAAGAATGCTATAAAATATACTATTACAGCACCTGCTAAAAAATTATACTCTTTTAATATAAAAGATGAATCTTTAGAAGAATTTAAAATAATTTCTAAACTATATTTTAATGAAAAATTAGAAAAAGAATACAAGTTAGAGGAGCTTTTTTAAAAAGTACTTGAAAAAATTATAATTAATGTTATAATAAAATCATACTAAAAAATATAACAAAAAAGAGAGGAGCGATTTTTATGAAAATAAAAATAACAGGAAAGGAACTAAAGATAACAGAAGCAATAAACGATTACGTTGAAAGAAAATTAGACAGAATAGATAAATATTTTGAAGAAGCAGAAGCAGAGGTTACTTTAAAAACGGAAAAAAATGAACAAATTGCAGAAATATATGTAACAGCAGGAGGAGCTAAATATAGAGCAGTAACAGAAGATAAAGATATGTATGCGTCTATTGATAAAGATATTGATATATTGGAAGGACAAATTAGAAAAGCAAAAACAAAGAAAGAAAAAATGATGAAAGATGCATCTATTAAAACTATGGAAGTTGAAACTGATGTTGTAAAAGAAATAAAAGATGAGATAATAAAAACATCTTATTATGAAATAAAACCAATGCTTCCAGAAGATGCAGTCCTAAAATTACAAGAAAAACCAACACATAACTTTTTAGCTTTTATAAATGTTGAAACAGGAAAAGTAAATGTTGTACATAGATTAAAAGATGGTAAGAATTTTGGTTTAGTAGAACCAGAAGCATAAAAATTATGATCGTAGTTTATAATAAAAGGCAGGATATTAAATCCTGCCTTTTATGTATTATAAATACTTAAAAAACAAAACTTAATAACCTGCCAATTCTAATAAAAAAGTTAAAACAGTATATAATATAGTAACTATTTCATATTTCTTTCAGCTTCTGCTATCATTTTCTTAACCATTTGTCCGCCTATTTTACCAGCGTCTTTAGCAGAAATATCTCCGTTGTAACCATCTTTTAAGTTAACACCAACTTCTCTGGTAGTCAAATTTATATTTGAAATAATAAAAAATAAAATTAAAAAGCAATCGCCTAAAAATGCATATTACGAAAAAGTTCCGCAAATGGAAAAAAATTCGTAATGAAATTATTAATAATCACGAAATCTATATTCAAAGTATTTAAAAATACATATTTTTGATACAAAAATACGAAACAATGTAAACATAACTTATTAAAAATGTGAAACAAAATTGAAGAAAAAATGCAAAAAAGTTTCACATTTTATAAATTTTGTGGTATAATATAAATGTGAAACAAAAACAATAAAAAATGATAAAAAAGTTTCACATTTATAAGGAGGCATATCATGGAAGAAAAAATTGAAATTATGAATCTACTTCAAAGTAAGCAGACTCTTGAACATGAGTTACAATCACTTGCGTATGGGTCAGTTGAAATAAGAGAAAATGATTCAAACAAATATATATATGTTCATTATAGAGAAGATGGAATTGCATTAACTAAATATGTTGGGGAATATTCTGACGAATTATATAATTTAGTTTTAAATAATAGTATAAGAGCAAAAGAATTAAAAAGACAAATAAGAGAGATAAATAAAAAATTAAAACAATTGAATTATTCTGAAGAAGAAATTTCAGAAGAAGTAAAGCAAAATATAGATTTTGCCAAAAGACATTTAGTAGATACAATTTATAAACAAGCAATATTAGAAGGAGTTGCAACTACTTTTGCAGATACAGAAAGTATTATTGAAGGCGGAAAGGTAAACAATATGACATCAGAAGATGTTATGAAAATCGTTAATCTTAAACATGCTTGGGAATTTATATTAAATAAAAACGTAATTTTGAGTAAAACAAATTTTGCATTATTATGCGAAATAAATAAAATGGTGGAAGAAGGTTTTTATTATACAGCAGGACAATTAAGAAATACTCCTGTAACTATAGGAGGAACAAAATGGATACCAGAGTTGCCTATTGAAAGCGTAATAAAAGAAGAATTGGAAGAAATCTTTAATAAAAGTATAAATGATGTTGATAGAGCTATTGAATTGCTGTTATATGTAATGAGGAAACAAGCATTTATTGATGGAAATAAAAGGACTGCGGTAATATATAGTAACCATTATTTAATTTCAAATGGAAAAGGGATTATTGCAATTCCAACAGAGCTAACAGAAGAATTTAAAAGTATACTTATTCAATATTATGAAGGAAAAGATGAAAAACAAATAAAGAAATTTATTAAAGAAAAATGCTATATGAATATCTAAAAATTGGAGGAATTACCATGGAAAAAGTTGTAGTTGAAGTTAATAAAGAAGATCCTTTTTATAGTACTGCCAATATAAAAAGATTAAAGAAAGCAATTAAAGATGTTGAAAATGGAAAAGTTACAGTTCATGATATAATTGAGATGGAAGAAGGATAAAGCTTGGTAAGATGTTATTTATAAAAATTGAATTTGACATTTGTATTTATCTGTGATATATTATGTCTAGTTACAAGAAAAATTTGCTTTTCTTGTATGTGCTTTTATGCCTAAAATGTGTTAGTAAAAAGTTTCAAAAATAGTTTAAAGCATTGTAAAATTAGCATTTTACAAATCTCGTTTTATGCCCAAAAGTTGTTAGCAAAAAATCAACCAAAATGATTAAAAACATTGCAAAATGAATGCTTTTCAAATCTAATTTTATGCATAAAAAATGTTTAATAAAAAATTTCATAATTAGTTGTAAAATTAAGAATATGATAAAAAAGGTCATATTCTTTTTATGTTGTTCTGTTTTGAATAGAACAAAAGAAGGGGGAGGATAATTTTAAGTAGATAAACTAATCCAAAGAAAAAATTAAATGGAACAAAATCGAACGTCAGGCGTTTGATTAGAAAGAAAAATAGAATATGAAAGAATTTAAAGGAGTATGGATACCAAAAGAAATATTAAAAGATAAAAATTTAAACGATAAAGAAAAAATAATATATTCAATGATACTTTATTTATCTTCAGAAAAAGACTGTACAATATCAAATGCATATATTGGAGAAATATTAAATATATGTAATATACAAGTATCAAGAATAATTAATTCACTAAAGAAAAAAGGATATATAAAAACAGAAATAATTTATAAAGAAAATTCAAAGGAAATACTAATTAGAAAATGTATACCTATTAACATATATGTTAATACCTATAAACAAATAAGTGCATTACCTATTAACAAAAATGTTAAAGATATAAAAAGTAATAATAAAATAAATAATATAAATACCAGATTAAAAAATGAAAATCAAAGAGATTATAGTAAATTTGATTTTAGTAAATTGTATGCAAATGAATTTTATGAATAGACTTGACATTGTTTTTGAACAGAGTTACCATCACACAAAATTGGAGGTGATGTTACATGGAAAGTGAATCTGAAAACATGTTAAAAATAATATTTGAAGCAAGAGAAGAAGGTTTAGCAAGGCTAGATGAAGATGATGAAATATTTATGGATAAGGATGAGGCAAATAGAAATAAAAAATACTACTATTTAAAAAATCAAATAGAAAATATTTCAGATAGCTCAAACGAAACTAAAGATGAAATCATAAAAACAATAGAAGAATATGTTGAAGTGATTGATTATGAGAATGCTTATTTTAATGAAAAATATTATTTAAATGGATTAAAAGATGGATTCAAATTATTAAATGAAATTAAAAAATAATTATAAAAAACAGATGTAAATTGTGATTTTTACATTTGTTTTTTTGTTAAATAATGAGATATACAAAAGACATACAACTTAAAAAATGTATTACTGCTAAAAGCCACGCTTTTAGGCAATTAAAAGGGAATTGTATAAATCCCTGTTCCTGCAAAATTATTCAAAAGAATAATTTTGAAATAAAATAACAAAATTTAAAGTATTTATGTTATAATACATTATAATAAATTTAAAGGAGCAAGGTATGAAAAGTTTTGATAGTATAATATTTGATTTAGATGGAACTTTATGGAGTACAATTGATAGTTGTGTTAAATCTTTAGTTGAAGTGAAAGAAAAATATAAAGAAATAACACATGATATAACTGCAGAAGAAGTAATAAATTGTATGGGACTTCCATTTGAAGAAATAGTTAAAAGATACTATGGGTATATTGATAAAGATAAAGCTGTTATTTATGCAAAAGAAGCTTTTGATAATAATGTAAATAATTTATTAATAAATGGAGGAACACTTTATCCAAAAACTGGAGAAACAATAAAAAAATTATCTGAAAAATATAAATTATTCATAGTAAGCAATTGTGTACAGGGGTATATTGAATCTTTTCTTAAAACTAGTAATTTAGAAAAATATTTTGCTGATTATGAATGTAATGGAAAAACAAAATTAAGTAAAGGTGAGAATATAAAACTTATTATAAAAAGAAACAATTTAAAAAAAGCAATATATGTTGGTGATACAATAAATGATAAAGAATCTGCAGATATTGCTGGAATTCCATTTGCATATGCTTCTTATGGGTTTGGAGAAGTAAAAGATTATGATTATAAACTGAATAGTATAAGTGATTTAACAGATATATTGAATATCGATAAATAAAGTGAGGATAAATAGTATGAAAAGAAAAATAGTTACATTGTGTGGTTCAATTAGATTTTGGGATAAAATACAAGAAATGGCTGAAAGATTAGAGATAGAAAATGAGTATGCAGTAATAGGGCTTATACCACATGTTATGAATAGAGATTTTACTGAAAAAGAAAAAGAATTGATAGGTGAATTACACAAAATAAAAATTGATGTATCAGATGCTATTTTTGTTGTAAATGTTGGTGGATATATCGGAGAAAGTACAAGAAGTGAAATAGAATATGCTAAATCAAAGGAAAAAGAAATAATATATCTAGAAAATAATTGATATAAAAGATTAGTATTTATAGGGTGACCAAAAGTTGCCCCACTTTTTTATTGTCATCCCGCTAAAAGTCACACTTTTAGGCTATTATTAGGAATGCAGTGCACTCCTTCTTCCTGCAAAATTATCTGTGGAGATAATTTTGAAATTTTCTCTAAGAAAATTAGATAAATAAGACTAAAAAATATGCAATGAAAAAAGTAAATAGAAGTAGATTTAAGTAATATGGAAATAATTTAAAACTTATGTTATAATTTAAAATATTAAAAATACATTGTAAAAAGTTGGAGGGATTTATATGAAAAGTATATTTGTTTTATGTGGAGGATATGAGTGGAAAAGTGAAAAGGCAATGAATAAACTATGTGAGTTTATTACAAATAAATTTAATAATCCAAAGATATTAGATGTCTGGTTTGCAATGGAAGAAGAAAGATATAAAAAATATGACGATATTTTTATTGAAATATACCAAAAGAATGGTATTCTTAATGAAAGAAAAATTGCAACAAAAGAAAACTTTATAGAAGAATGTAAATGGGCTGATGTAATAAATATACATGGAGGAAGTTCTGATTTATTATTTCCTATAATGAACGAATATGATTTAAGTGTTTTAAATGAAGATAAAATAGTAATAGGAAGTTCGGCAGGTGCAAAATTTTTATCATCATATAGTCCTAATTGGAATGGTAAAGGATTAAGAAAAGGAAGTTCTATTCTACCTTTAAATGTAGTTGTACATTATGGTGATGATAAATATATTGAAGATAATGCTAATTGGGGTGATGTTGTTATGGCAATGACATATTCTCCAATAGGTTTTTCAGTTGTTTTAAAAGAGGATGATATCCGAGCATTTGGCAAAGATGGTAAAGAAATAGAAATATAATTATTAAATATAGAATGGAGTTAACAATGGAAAAAGAAATAATATTAATAACAGGATCTGTTATGAATTCTGATGAGGAATCTGTAAGTATATATAAATCATTACTTTCTATGATTGATATAGAAAACTATCAGGTATCTACTCCGCTAGATACAATGGCATTCAAAGGAAATGATTATGAAAGATATGAAAGAGCGATGACACTTTTAAAAAATACTAAATTGATGATTGCAGAGATGAGCACTACTTCAACAGGACAGGGTATGGAATTGCAACAAGCTGTTATATATAATATACCTATATTAGTTATTGCAAAACAAGGAAGTAAAATATCCTCATTAGTTAAAGGGTGTAAAAATGTTAAAAACATAATTTATTATGATAAAATAGATAACATAAGAAGTGATGTGAAAAAATTTATTAATGAACAACTTAAATGAAAAAACAGAAGTTATACATATTAAAAATTATTAAGAGGTAAAAGCATGTTAAAAGAAATTATAGAAAAGAATTTACATAGAATAGAGAAAGATTTATTACAAATTGAAGGATTACAGAGTATAGATTTTATAGATATTTTTCCTACTAGTGAAGAACATAAAAAACAATTAGATAATGAAGTAAGTAAAATAAGTAAATTACTTAAAGAAACAGAAAGAGGAAATGTTTATTTATTAAATGAGCCTATTAAAACAAAATATGGAGAATTAAGACATATGAAAATCAGATATTATGATGAAAAAAGATTAAATTGGGAAGCAGCTGCTGATTTTGTTGTAAATGATAGAAATATCTTAATGAATAAAGTAGGAAAAGATGAAAGATATTCATATATAAAAAGGACTGAATGGGATGCAATAGAATTTAAAACTAATGATATTTTAATTTATTTTCTAAATCCTTTAGCATCAAAAGTTTATGGTAATTAATTAGAAAATAAAATAATATTGAATGCAGGAGAAAAATATGAAAATCTTACTAACAAGTAACAAAGGAATTATAAGAGAATATATAAAAGAGAATGAAACAATAGGATTTATTCCTACAGCTTCAGAATTGGATAATGATAGATGGTACATGGAAAAAGATAGAGAAGATCTAATTAAAATGAAATTTAATGTTATAGAAATTGATATTTCAAACCTAAGTAAAGAGGAGATTATTGAAAAGTTTAATAGTGTAAATGCAATATTTGTTGCTGGAGGAAACTGTTTTTATTTATTACAACAACTAAAAATAAAAGATGTTTTACAAAAACTAATAGAATTTTCTAATAGCAAAATTTATATAGGATCAAGTGCAGGTGCGTGTATCACATGTCCGTCAATTAAATATCTTGAAAAATTAGATGATAAATCTCAAGCACCATTATTAAATAATTATAAAGCAATGAATTTAGTAGATTTTTATATTTTGCCTCATTATAAAAGCAAAGAAAAATATACAAAGTTAGCTGATGAAATTGAAAGCGAATATAAAAAATATAAATTTATAAAATTAACTAATGAACAGGCAATTATAATAAAAAATGATAATAGTTATAAAGTTATAGAAACTAAATGAAAAATAGTATGCTAACTCAAAATTTAAAAATAAATTTAAAAGAAAGTGGGAGAAAATTATGTTTAATGTGAATCATGTTTCAATTAGTGTAATAGACATGAAAAAGAGTATAGAATTTTATAAAAAATTTGGATTTGAAGATTTCAAATCCTGGAAAGCAGAAGATGAAAGTATAAAGATAAACATGCTCAAATTAAAAGGGACAGTTTTAGAAATGTTTTGCTATAAGAAATTTGAAGAACTACCTGAAACAGCTAAAGATACAGTCACAGACTTGCCAATAATAGGCACAAAACATTTTGCTTTAGGCGTTGAAAATATTGAAACAGCAAAAGAATTTGTTTTATCAAATCACATTTGTAACGAAGTGAATATAAAAGTAGGCAGATTAGGAAAACCATATTTCTTTATAAATGATCCAAATGGAATATTAGTAGAAATAATTGAAAACGATTAATAACAAGGAAGTGTGAAAAAATGAAAGAAATAGTATTTGTAACTCATAATAAAGGAAAAATTGCATCAGCGAATAAACAGATGGAAGGTGTTAATTTCAAAGTATTTGAATATGAACTAGAAGAGCCTAGAAGTGATGATATAAAATATATTTCAGAATACAAGGTAAAAGAGGCTTATAAATTAGTAAAACAACCTTGTGTATCTTTAGATTGTGGATTTTGGATCGATGAATTAAATGGATTTCCTAGAGCATATGTAAATTATGCATTAGATACATTAGGACTTAATGGAATTTTAAAATTAATGGAAGAAAAAGAAAATAGAAATTGCAAATTTACTGAGTGTTTTTCTTATTATGATGGCAAGGAATTAAAGCAATTTATGGGACAACATCCTGGCAAATTATCTAAAGAAATATTAGGAAATGATACAAATAAAAAATGGTCTGATTTATGGTATATTTTTATTCCAGATGGAAATGAAAAAACGCTTGCACAAATGAATGATGAAGAAAGAGAAATAAGGAGAAAAATAAACAGCATAGATGCAATGAAAGAATTTGCAAATTGGTACATTGAGAATAAAAAGAATAATATAGAATAAAGATATAGGAGAGATTTATGAGAGTAGCAGTGATTTCAGATATACATGCAAATTTAGAAGCATTAGATTCTGTAATTAAAGATATAAGAAAAAGAAATGTTGATAAAATTATATGTTTAGGAGATATAATTGCAAAAGGAGTACATCCTAAAGAATGTATTAAAACAATTAAAGATTCTTGCGATATCGTAATACAAGGAAATTGTGATTATTATTTTTCAATTGTACATACAGATATTAATGATAAATCAGAAGAAGAAAAACAAAGGATTATTTGGAATCAATCCTTAATTTCAAGTGAGGATAGAGAATATTTACTATCCTTACCATTTTGCTATGAATTTTATATGAGTGGAAGTTTAGTAAGGTTATTTCATGCTACACCAAATGCAAATAATATCCCAATAATTAATTTAGATAATGTAGAAACAAAGTATAAAATGTTTTTACCAACTAATAATACTATTTCTAAAGATGTTGCAGATGTTGTTATTTATGGTCATAACACCATCCATATATGGATAAAATATACAACAAAACTTTAATTAATGTAGGTAGTGTCGGAAATTCTTATGATGTTATAAGAAATGATAAAAAAGATAGTAATGTTTTAGAAACTATAAAAGCAAATTATTTAATAATTGAAGGAGAATACGGAAGTAAGCAATATAATTCTGATATATCATTTCAATTTATTAAAGTACCTTATGATATCGATAAAGAACTAGATGATGAAGAAATTAATATTGAAAAAGATAATTATAGATATGAATTAAAACAAGGAAAATATAGAGATATGACAAAAGTAAATAACAATTTCAAGAAAATAGGAATAGATGCAAATAAGTTTTAATTATATTTAACTATTATATTTTAAATTTTTTACATTTAAAGAAGAATAATTATAAACTTTGTAGAATATAACAATTAACATAAATTATGATTAAAATTTGTTAGTAAAAAGTTGCAAAATTGATATTTTGTAAATCTATACTTATGCTAAAAAAGTGTAAGCAAAAAATCAACTTAATTAAATAGAAATACTGTAGAACATAGAAAATAACTATGTTCTTATTTTATTACAACTACATTTAATATTAATGAATAAATCCTTTAAAGATTTTGCATTATTTCTCTTTTTGTGGTATAATATTATGTGAAGTACTTGTTAGAAGTCACCTTCGGATTATTATTCGGAGGTATGCCATTCTCCGAATAATAAAATAATTTTATTTAAGGAGTGAATAATATGGCAATCAAAATAATAGGAAAATCAGTTTTAGGAGATCTTGGCTTCTGTCAATCTCCTGCAAAAATGGGTAATAACTACACAGAACAACTTAATAAGATTCGTTCAAAACTTCCTGAAGGAAAGAAATTAATCATGACATCCATGTGCGGAAGCAAGGAAGTCGAAGCTACTGGTGGTGAGTATCTCCCTAGAGTTCGAATGTATGATCCGTCACTTGATGATATGTTTTCTCCTGAGAAAATATATCAGTATTGCGGGGATGATATGGATTCTATTCGGCCGGGAGCGGACTTTATAGTATGGAATGATTCTTGGAAGGAAATTGCTGTTGCGACATTCAGTCGCGAAGCGCCTATCCTATACTTTAAGTCTACAAATGGGGGACTTGCTCTTGGAGTTATCATGAGAAAGGCTCTGATGAGATATGGTGAGTATCTTTTTGATACCATCAAAGAATCCATTGGTGGAGATATCACATGCTGCCTTGTAACGTGTAACGAATATTGGTTTAAGGATGGTGGTTCTATACCATTTAACATTGAAAAATTGTGCCAAAAATATGATATGCAGTTTTACAAGATGTATAATTCAGAATCACATTCAGATTGTTATCACCGTGGAGAGAAAGGTAATCACGTTGTTATGATTACAGTTAATTGATATTCCTATTAAGGCTCTTATCTTTTTGGATAAGAGCCTTTCACAATTTTTTAAATAAAATGCAACATATATTATAGATAAAATAGTAAATTGAAAATTGAATAATAGCTATAACAAAGAAAAACAATAATTGATAATTATGTGAAGTTATGGTATAATTTGTATATAAGTAATGCTTTTAGTTACTTATTTCCTATATTCACTAATTAGTGAGAGGAGTATCCTCACTTTTTAGTTTTACATATATAATACTTGACATCAAAAAAGGAGGATTTTTTATGAGAAAATCAATCAAAATTTTTATTGCTATCTTTGTTTTAGCAATAATGCTGTTGACACCTGTGGCGCATGCTAAGGTAAACATTCCTGAAGCAACTTCTGACTTCTATGTCAATGACTTTGCAAATGTTTTTTCTTCTTCTGAGAAGGCACAGCTTATGGAGAAAGCAATAGCTTTATCAGATGAACATGATGGTATTCAAGTAGTTGTTACTACTGTTAAGTCACTTGATGGAAACTCAGTTGAAGATTATTCTTATGAGATGTACAATCAATATGGAATCGGAAAAGACGATATGGGACTTTTGATTTTACTTGCAACTGAAGATAGAAAAATAAGAGTAGAAGTTGGTAAATCAATGGAAGCATATATTAACGATTCAAAGGCTGGAAGATTTATAGATCAATATGCTATTCCTTCACTTAAGAAAGATAAGTTTAATGAGGGATTAATAAATCTTCAAGGTGCTTTAATTGATGAGGTTGTTTCAAATATTGAAAATCCTGATTTAGCTACCAGTGCATCATCTAATTCTGAAGACAAAGCTATTTTTCTAAATGCTGTGGGCGTTTTTCTTATTTTACTTGCAATAATAGCTTTAATAGTTCTTGTTGTATTTCTTATTTCTAAGATAAAGGCAAAACGCAGAGCAAGAAAAGAAGAAATTGAGAACTTAAATGCTAAAATTGAACGGTTAGAAAAAGAAAAGGCAAGAGGAGAAGAAATTGCTAAGAATAATGCAGAATTCTTAAATGGGAAAATCAGTAATTTAACTGATAAGAATGATAGCTTAGAACTAAAGTATCAGAATCTTCAAAAAGATCATAAAACTTTGAAGGATAGATACGAAAGAGCTAAAAAACTTTATCCTAATGTAGATTCTGAAGTCACAGCTATGATTGAAGAAGAAATTCGTCAAAAGGATATGGCTGCTGCAAAAAAAGCAGATTCAATTATTGCTAAAGTTATTAATTTAACTCCTAGCAAAGATATTGTTTCCAAGCTCGGTAATGCTAAAGATTATTATCAGACTTTAACTGTAAAGCAAAAATCATATGTTAAATCTGATATAACAAAGTTAAACAGGTTGTACAATGAGTCTCTAAAGTTAAAGCAAGAGTACGATCGTAAGGTAAGAAAAGAAAAAAACAAAAAGCTTGCCAAAGAAGCTGAAACAGCAATTATGGCTATCATATCTTCTATTTCTCACGGAACAGCTTCACATCTTTCTAGATTAAAAGAAGCAAAATCAATTTATGAGAGATTAGATTCTGGCGCATGCGTATATTTTGATAAGTCTATTTTAGCAAATTTGGATCAATTATACGAACAAGCCAAAAGAGATAAGAAAAGAAAAGAAGAAGAGGAAGAGCGAGAAGAACGTAGAAGGAGAGAAAGCTACTATAGCCATGATTCTTCAAGTTTCGGAGGCGGCTCCGGCTTTGGAGGTTTCGGAGGCTTCGGAGGTAGTTCCGGAGGTGGAGGCGCTTCAAGAGGTTTTTAAATTTGATTAATTTTCTTAAAAGCAGGGTATTGAAATTCAATACCCTGTTGCTTTTGCTAAAAAATTTACATAATTTGATTATAACTTTAATATATGGTATAATTATTTTAAGCATAAATTTAGTATGCTAATAAAGCTAGGAATTCTAGCGAAAAGAAAGGTTGGTTAAATGAAATCTCAAAAGAGACGGAATATTGTTTTTCTTTGTATGGCATGTCTGTTAATACTTGTAACTATTATTAGTTCAGGTTGTTCAGCATTTGGTTCAAAAAAGGAAATTCCTATTCCGGAAGTTCAGAAAGATGTCTATGTTTATGATCAAGATGATATCATAGATGACGAAACTGAACAAAAACTCAACAAGCTCCTAATTCAATTAGAGAGCAAAACTACAGCAGAGGTTGCTGTAATTACGACCCAAAGTTTACTGAATATGGAAATCGAAGATTATTCATATAAAGTAGCAAATACTTTGGGAATAGGCAAAGCCAAAGAAGATAATGGCGTATTGCTTCTTATTTCAAGAAATGATACTAAAGTCAGACTTGAGATAGGAAAAGGTCTTGAGGGATGTTTAAATGATTCAAAGTGTGGACGAATCTTAGATGATTATTTTGTACCATACAGAGAAAAAGACGAGTATTCCGAAGGGACATATCAAACTATTCAGGCAGTTGCATCTGTAATTGCCAAAGAATACAATACGACATTAGACGGAATCGAAAAAGATTATGATCAAGAGATCAAAGACAATGAAAGTAAACAAGGACAAACACTTTTATGGATAATTATAATAATAGTTATAATTATTATAGTCGTAGTTTTTTGTGATCTTAAATTCTTTGATGGTGCATTAATTAGTGCTCTTGGATCATCATCATCCTCTGGTGGAGGCGGCTTCGGCGGAGGATTCGGAGGCGGAGGCTTTGGCGGAGGCGGAGCCTCAAGATAAAAACATTGTAAGACAAAAATAATTTTACAGGAGGAAAATTACAATGAAAAAATCAACAATTATTTTAATCGCAATCGCAGCAATTTTGGTACTTATTGTCCTTTGGGGCGTGGGTACAAGAAACGGCATGGTATCGGCTTATGAAGATGTTCAGAACAAGGCATCAGCTATCGAAACACAGCTTCAGCGCAGAAGCGACTTGATTCCGAATTTTGTTGCTACTGTAAAAGGTTATGCAGCACACGAGGAAGAAGTCTACACTGCCATTGCGGACGCAAGAGCAAAACTTTCCGGCGCTATTGAGAAAGACGATATGGCATCGGTAAGTGAAGCAAATTCCGAACTGGATTCTGCACTTTCAAGACTTTTAGTTGTAGTTGAAAACTACCCTGAATTGAAAGCAAATGAAAATTTCATTGCTCTTCAGGATGAACTTGCAGGAACAGAAAACAGAATTGCAAAAGCAAGAGAGGATTATAACGATGAAGTTAAATCCTATAACAAAAAAATCAAATCATTTCCCAATAGCATAATCGCTAATATGGGGGGATTTGATGAAGCAGTCTATTTCGAGGCTGCAGAAGGAACTGCTTTAGTTCCTACTGTGGATTTTTCATAACCAACCTAAAGAATGGCAGTCTATTTGACTGCCATTCAACCTTTTTTAAATAGACAATAAAGAATGGTACATGACAGTAAATAATGAACGAAAATTTGCTTTTTTTATGCAAAAATGCTATAATTAACATAAGTATGAGTAAAAACTCGTATTTGAAGGCACTATTAACAAAAAACATTATAAGGAGGACTCTCTATGAAAAAAGAAGTTATACTCGTGCCGAAGGACAAATGCCCGTTGGATGTTCTCGCAGAAATGGGAGAGCGGACAAAAAACGCATGGATTTTTCTTGATGCAAGTGCGTACAACAAGTTAGCTGAAAGCGAAGGTTGTAAAGCATATTGCAAAAAGAATGATAACGAGAAAATTTTGCTGAAGTGGGAAGCAACAGATGAGTATCCTGCGACGGCAGTATTCTTGGAAATTCCTACGTCTTTGGGTTGGGGAAGTATTATCTCCATTGAAGCTGAAGACATCGCTTTTACAGTTGCCAAGGCTGACCCTGAAGATATTTTCTTCTTAAAAATGGCAGAATAATTTGTCCTAAAAAGAAACCCTCTAATGAGGGTTTCTTTTTATATAAATACAAAACATCTACTTTAATCCGAGTAGGTGTTTTTTGAATGAATGCGATAAAAGTTAATTATATAGATTAAAAAAATAAAAAAGATAAAATATTTTTAAAAAAATGCAACATTTTATAAAAATTTTGGACTATTATGGTTGAAGTATTTTTATTTACCAATAAATGTATATATTCTGTTGTTGAACGGAATAATAAAAGTAGGTGATAGACTATGAATAATGGTAAAGAAAATAAAAAAGAAAACACAAAAGAAGAATATAAAGTTAATTATTTCTTTAATGAAAATGCTAAAACTAACTTGAATGAAATTTTTAAAAGATCATTTTTATTGTCTTTGAATGCTGATGGAAAAATAATGTAGAAAATCGCCGAAAATTATAACTTATTTTTAAAATGTATGTTATAATTAGTATAGGCGATTGCTTAAAGGGAGGGATTAAATGTATAATACATTACCAATAAGCAATCAAAAGACAAAAAGTTTTAGAGTTGGTCTTTATATAAGGCTATCTAGGGAAGATGGTGATAAGGAAGAAAGTTCTAGTGTTACAAATCAAAGAGAGATTTTAAAAAGATATGTTAGTGAACAGGAAAACTTTTTTATAGTAAAAGAATATGTTGATGATGGATGGACAGGTACTAATTTTGATAGACCCAAATTTAAAGAAATGATTCAAGATATTGAGGCTGGTGTGATAGATACAGTTATTACCAAAGACTTATCAAGACTTGGAAGAGAAAGACTAATGGTAGGATATTACACAGAAATGTATTTTCCAGAACATGGTGTTAGATATATAGCTTTACTTGATAATATTGATACTTATATAGATTCAGGTATGAATGATATGGCACCATTTAAAGGTGTAATAAATGATATGTATGTTAGAGATATTTCTAAAAAGATAAGAAGTTCTTTAATAGAAAGAAGAAAAGCAGGAAACTTTTTAGGAGTTACAGCTCCTTATGGTTATAAAAAAGATCCAGAAAATAAATTTCATTTAGTAATAAATGAAAAAGAAGCGGAAGTTGTTAAAAGGGTATTTAGATTATATCTAGAAGGAAATGGCTTAACAAAAATTGCACAAATTTTAACAAAAGATGGAGTACCAGTACCACGGAGAATCAAGAGATATAGGTAAAACAAGGAAAACAGCATTATATAGTTCTTGGAAGCAAACAACTATTAGAAGAATATTGGATAATAGAGTTTATTTAGGAGAACTAGTGCAATTTAAAAGAAAGAAAGTAAACTATAAATCTAAAAAAAGAATAAATGTACCTGAAGAAGAAAGATATATCTGTAAAAATACACATGAACCTATTATTGACGAAGAAAGTTTCAATACTGTTCAGCAAATATTAAAGAAAAATAAATCTTTTAAAGGAACAAAACATGATTACTTGTTTAAAGGATTATTATATTGCGCAGAATGTGGAGCAAGGCTTAATATAACATATTCAAATTATGCATTAAAGAAATATGGAGAATACAGATACACAACTATTTGTTATAGCTATTCAAGATTATATAGTGATATTTGTACAAGACATTCAAACAGCATATTTGATTTAGAAGAAATTTTAATAAAACACATAAAGGCAGTATGTAGTAATTATATAAACAATAATTTACAAGATGAGTTAGTAAGTATTGCAAAAAGAAAGAAACTTGAAGAATTAAAACAAGTAAACAATGAAAAGAGATTAGAATCATTAGAACAAAAAATTACAGATATTGGATTATATATTAAAAATCTTTATATGGATAAAGTAAAAGGAGTAGTAAGTGAAAATGATTATATTTCATTAGTAGCTGATTTTACAAAAGATAGAGATAATTTAATTAAAGAAAAAGAAGAACTAATACAAATTATTCAAAATGAAAAACCTATAAAAGATGAAACAGCAAAAATACAAAAACTAGCAAAAGAATTTCTATCACTAGAAAAACCCACAAAACAGTTGCTTAATGAATTAATAGAAAAAATAACAATATCTGAAAATAAAGAAATAAACATTTATTTCAAATTTAATGAATTAAATGATATGAAAAAAGATAATAAAAAAATAGCATAAAAATATATGAAGTTGCTAGTGACTTGTCAAATATATTTTTGACAGCAAGGTCGCTAGCTACTTCATATTTGAATTTATCTAAAGCTGACATAGCTTCTGGTACTAATTTTCTATTTGTATTGTTTGCCATTTTTTATTCACCTCCTGCAAATATAAATTTCTAGAAAAAAACATTTGCTTTTTCTAATACTATAATCTGCAAAAATCAATAAAAATAAACAGGAAATTTTTAGAAATATTTTATTGCATTTTTTTATTATTATCGATATAATATGAAATGAAATGAAATGAGATGTGATAAAATAAGTTATAATAATACATTTATTTTTAGTATTTATAGTATAAAATAACATGTTACTATAATAAAAAGTCTTTTAAGAAAGGAATTGAAACTTAGTTATGTATAGATTAATAGCTGTTGATTTAGATGGTACACTTTTAAATAGTTATGGTGAAGTTACTGATTATAGTAAAAAAATAATAAAAAAATTAATTGAAAATGGAATAAAATTTATAATAGCATCAGGAAGACCGATTGATTCTATAAAAACAATAGCTAAAGAAATTGGTAGTGATGAGTATTTTATTGCTGGAAATGGTGCTATTATATATGATATAAAAAAAGATAAGGTTATATACGAAAAATATTTATCAAAATCAAAGGTTTTAGAAATTATAAAAATATGTGAAAAAAACAGCATAAGTTATAATGTATATACAGATAAAACTATTTTAGCAACTGGTTTAAAATATAATGTATTATACTATTATAAAGAAAATTTGAAAAAAGAAGAAGATAAGAAAACAAATATACATATTGTTAGTGATATGTATGAACATGTGAAAAACTTGAAAGAAGATAAATTTTTAAAAATAACAATATGTGAGGATAATGAAAGTATTTTTAATTCTATAATGAAAAAAATTAAAAATATTAATGGAATTGATATATTAGATGTATCACATATGTCAAGAAAAGTTATAAATCAAGGGACAGAAGAGGTACCTATAGAATATTACTATACTGAAATTTCATTATCTAATGTTGATAAGTGGACAGCAATTGAATATTTAATAGAACAGTTAGGAATAAAAAAAGAAGAAGTAATTGCAATTGGAGATAATATGAATGATAAAAAAATGATTGAAAATGCAGGAATTGGAATTGTTATGAAAGGGAGTACTCCTGAGGTAACAAAAGTTGCTGACGATATAGCTATTGGAAATAATGATGATGGAGCAACTAAAATATTACAAAAATATTACAAAAATATTAATTTTTAATTACAATAAGCTTTTTAGTTGATTTTGAATACTATTTGAGTTAAAATAAAATAGATGGATATTTTGTAGAAAAATATATAAAAATAAATATAAAGGGAGGAATTTGTAATGGCAACAAATCCAATGCAAAGAAAAGCAAGAAATTCATTTTTATTAGGAATGGTAGTAATGTTATTGATATCAGGATTAATAATAGCGTTTTTATTTATACAATTAAAAAATAAAATGGATAAGGAGAAAGCAGAACTTCAAGCTAGCGTTCAAGCTTATGTACTAAATCAAGACGTAAGTTCAGGGCAAGTTATAACAACAGATATGCTTTCAAAACAAACTGTAAACAAGAATTTTGTTCCAAGTAATGCTACAAGTAACCTTGCAATAATTGAAAATTATGCATTGCAAGATAAAGAAGGAAATAATATATATACAAAAACAGATAAGGAAAATAATGAGCCTAAATTATACATTAATAAAAACAATAGAGAATACGAAGTGAAAAAGGAAGAAGAGACAGACAACTATTATATTAATAAAAATAATGACAAAGAATATTTAGAATTAGATAGTGTTCCTTTAGTTGCAAAAGTATCTATGAAAAAAAATACTTTAATTACAACCGAACTTCTAAGTAAAGCGGACAATATAGTTCAAGATGATATGAGAAAACAAGAATATAATATGATTGTATTACCAACAGATTTAACAACAGGAGATTATATTGATATTAGAATTATGTTCCCAAATGGGCAAGACTTTATTGTTGTTGCAAAAAAAGAAGTTGAGGTACCTAATATAGGTGGAGTGGATTCCACAGATACTATATGGGCAAATTTATCAGAAGACGAAATATTACATATGAGTTGTGCTATTGTAGATAGTGCACAAGTAAAGGGATCAAAGATATATGCCTCAAAATACACAGAAGCTGGAATGCAAAATGCAGCAACACCAACATATCCTGCAAATGAAAGTACATTGCAATTGCTACAAAAAGATCCAAATATTGTAGAAAAGGCAATGAATGAAATAAGAACAAGATATTCAAATCAAAATGGAGCAGAACTTAGAAATAATTATATTAATAGTTCTATAAATAGCCAAGGAGAACAGGCACAATCTAACTTAGAAACAAAGATAGAAGAAAGCATAACAAATTCTAAAAATTCAAGAAAGGAATATTTAGATTCTTTATCTGGTAAAAGTGATGAGTAATTTAAGAAAGGAGAAAAAACTCAGATGAAAAAAATAGGGTTTATAGGAGCTTATGATAAAATAGATTTAATTATATATATTGCAAAAATACTTACAGTTTTAGGAATAAAAGTATTAGTTGTTGATGATACTACAAACCAAAAAGCAAGATATGTAATACCAGTTATAAACCCTAGCAAAACATATGTTACTGAATATGAAGAAATAGATATAGCAGTAGGATTTAAAGATATAGATGATATAAAATCATATCTAGGAATTTCTGAGGAACAAGAAATGGAGTACGATTATATATTTATAGATACGGATAATAATGATGGGATTAATAATTATAAACTAGAAGAATCTATAAAAAATTATTTTGTGACATCATTTGATACGTATTCTTTAAAAAAAGGACTAGAAGCTTTAATTGGTTTAAAAAGTGTTATGAGCTTAACTAAAATCTTATTTTCAAAAGAAATGTCTATAGAAGAAGACGAGTACCTTAATTTCTTATCTCTTGGTTACAAAATTGTATGGAATGAAAACAAAATATACTTTCCTATAGAAAATGGAGATTTAAGTACTATATATGAGAATCAAAGAGTAGCAAAAATCAGATTTAAAAACCTAAGTGTGGAATATAAAGACCAATTAGAATATATATCTGAACAAATTTTAGAAGATGTAAGTAGAACTACAATTCGAAAAATAATTAAAAATATAGAAAGACAAATATAGTTGTTTAGGAAGGAGAAGTAGAGTACAATGTCAATTGTAACTTTTTGGAATAATGGAAGAGAACAAACAGGAAAAACGCTTTCTATGGCGGCTATAAGTACATATATGGCTATACAACATAATTACAGGATATTAGTAATTGCTACAGGCTACAAGGATGAAACTTTAAAAAATTGTTTTTGGCAGGAAAAAAAAGTGAAAAGAAATTTAGGTATGTTTGGACCTAATACAAATACAAGTTTAGAAGACGGAATATCAGGATTATCACGAATAATGAAAAGCAACAAAATATCTCCGGAAAGTATTACAAATTATACAAAAATAATATTTAAGGACAGACTTGAAATCTTACAAAGTTTTAGAGGTGGATTAGCAGATTATGAAGAACTAAAGAAAATATATCCAGAGATAATCAATTTGGCAAACAATTATTATGATTTAGTTTTTGTGGATTTAGATAATGAAATAGAACAGGAAACATCGGATATTATATTATCTAATTCAAATCTTATTATAGCAAATATCAGTCAAAGGCTATCTAGTATAAATAAATTCATGGAGATAAAAGAAAAAGTTCCTGTTCTAAATTCTAAGAAAACTTTATTACTAATTGGAAGATATGATAAATATTCAAAATATACAATAAAAAATATTACAAGATATATGAAAGAAAAAAACAAGGTATTGACAATACCATATAATACATTATTTTTTGAAGCTTGTGAAGAAGCAAAAGTGCCAGAATTGTTCTTTAATATTAAAAGTTTGCAAAATGATGAAAGAAACAGTATTTTTGTAGATGAGGTGAAACGAGCAGCAGAAAATATTATTTATAGGTTACAAGATTTAGCGTCAATGAAAATGTAAGGAGGGGAAACCTAAATGACAATAACAAATGTTGTGCTAACATTAATTGTATTAATAGTTGCAGGTTATACTATATATTATATTGTAAAAAAGAAACAAACAGCACAAGTTGAAGAAACTGTGAATATAGATGACAAAACATATACAATAGAGATGATGACGGAATTTGTTAAAAAAAGACTAGATGAAATAACTAAGGTTAATTTATATGATATAGGTCTCTCTGAAGAAGAATTAAAAAGAAGAAAAAATAAAAAATACGAACTAAAGAAAGCTTTAAAAGGATGTACTTATGGAGATGTTAATGATAAAAAATATGTTAAAGAGCTGATTTTTGACTTATTGCAAAATGAATATGGCGTAACAGAAAGTAATATATCAAAATCAATACCATTTGATATACCATCATTATTAACAGCTCAAGATAAATTTGATATTTTAATATATATGTACAAAAAGGATTTCGGATATGAAGCATTAACAGAATTAATAAAAAAATATAATTTAGCTGAATTGAAATATGTAGAGGGAGATACAAAGCCATCATATGTTATCACTTCAAAAGAAATTGAAGACATATTTGAACAAGAAAATTTAACATTAAGTTTTGCTGATAAATTAAGTATTGTTGTTCAAAGAATTTATCAACACTATAAAGGATATAGTAGTATAGATGAAGTTAGGGACATGAACATAGATGGAGTTTCTGGAGGTGTTTCTGGATTACCCGAAAGCTTTTTAAGTCAAGTTGCTCAAACAGATGGAGATTATTTATCTCAGGTTGCAGAACACAAAGTTCCAAGGGCATGTGATAGTATATGGATATTTTTCCAAGGTAAATCTATAAGATTAGCATTTTTATCATTTGGAACAGAAGCTGAATTAAAAAGAGTGTGTCAAAATATTTATAAATATAACAATCCAGGACAGTTATCAGATACAAATGGATACAAAATTAATGAAATGAAAGATGGATCTCGTGTTGTAGTTGTAAGACCTAGCTTCTCAGAAACATGGGCGTTTTTTGTAAGAAAATTTGACGTAAAACGTTCAACTCTTGAACAATGGTTTAAAGGTGAACCAGGATCAGAAGAATCAATAGAATTATTAAAATA
>Ga0326511_10001010_pt1 | contig 23957 bp, 27 predicted proteins | sample 0_2496_0518_D_FD_203701 | JGI IMG/M metagenome (GOLD analysis project Ga0326511, IMG submission 203701) | Bovine rumen microbial communities from UC Davis, California, United States - 0_2496_0518 | ecosystem: Host-associated > Mammals > Digestive system > Stomach > Rumen | place: USA...
ATCATGGCAACGGCCAACAGGCTCCAGTACATGAGCAACGCGGATAAGCTGGCAGTATCTTCACAGATGGCAGATAGAGGCATCATGAACAGAGATGAGATCAGAGAAATCTGGAATCTGCCGCCTCTGCCGAACGGATCAGGGCAGGCCTACACCATAAGAGGTGAGTACTATCTGCTTGGAGCAGATGGAAGTGTGACACATCACGATGATGATTTAACAGGAGGAGCTAAGAAAGATGCCGATAGTGAATAACAGAGAATACAGAAGCATGGTCTTTGAGGTAAGGTCTGCAGATACAGAAGATGAGCAGATGATTGTTGAAGGCTATGCAACACGGTTTAATGTTCCTTACCAGCTCTATGCATGGGACGGCTACGAAGTGAATGAGCAGATTGATGCACATGCATTTGATGATTGTGACATGACCGACACAATCATGCAGTATGACCATCAGGGAAGAGTATTTGCCAGAGTATCAAACAAGACTCTGCAGCTGGAAGTTGACCAGGTCGGCCTCAAGGTCACTGCAGACCTTGGCGGGACCGAGGAAGGCCGGAAGCTTTACGAGGAAATCAAGGGCGGCTATACAACAAAGATGTCCTTTGGTTTCGTGGTAAAGACCGATGAAAGAAAGTCCGAATATGATCATGAGTACAATAAAACGGTTGTGCTCAGGACCATAACGGCAATATCCAAACTGTATGATGTCTCAGCGGTATCCATTCCGGCGAATGATGCAACTGAGATTTCAGCCCGGAGCTTTTCAGACGGAGTGATCAGGGAAGCAAAAGCGGAGAGACTTAAACGGGCAATTAAGAGAAACAAGTTAATGGCAAAGATGAGAGGAATGAAATAATCATGACGATTGAAGAGATCAGAGCTCTTGACCTTGACGGTGTTGAGAGAAGAATGAATGAAATTGCAACAGAGATGAATGCAGCTGATGCGGATCTGGATGCACTTACTGCAGAGGTGGACGCCCTGACAGAGAGAAGAGCTGCACTGCAGAGCCAGATTGAAAGAAGAAATGCTCTGGCAGCAAGAGTGGCATCCGGACAGACCGGGACACAGGTAAGAAACTTCCAGCCGGCAGCGGCGCAGGATGAAGAGGCCAGATACGGCAGATCCTCTGAACTTTACAGATCGGCCTGGCTTAAGAGAATGGCGGTAAGATCTGATGGAATGCATCTGTTTGGTGAGCTGACAGAAGAGGAGCAGAGAGCCTTCACGCACACAACGGCAAACAGTGCCGCGCTCGTGCCGACAAACACACTCAACAGGATTGTGGAGCTTGTCACAGGTGATTCACCGATTGATGATGACGCTGATGAGCAGGGCCAGAGCAGAGGCTTTGCAGTGCCGAGACATACCGCGATTGCTGCAGGCGATGCTACAGGAGTTGCAGAGGGAACTGCGAACGCTGATGAACAGGATAGCTTTGATCTGCTTTCCTTTGACGGTGTCGAGATCAAGAAACACGTTGTTATCGCCAGGAAGCTGATGTTCAAATCTATTGATGCTTTCGAGGATTGGCTTGTTAAGCATCTCGGCGCGAGAATCAAGGTTGCCAAGGAAAATGTGTGTCTGGCAAGACTCCGCAACGCGGCACCGGCAGGCGGCTCCGCTGTTACAAATTCCGGCATGGCAGCAGCAAACATCCTCACAGGTCAGACATATTCCGATGCAACAATCAGATCCATGTTTGCCCTGCTTGAAGGCAATGGCGAGATTGTTGCATATGCAAACAAGAAAACTATTTGGAATCAGCTGGCCGGCATCGAGGATGGAGAGCACAGAAAGCTGTTTGTGCCGAACAGCATGGTTGATCCGGTAGTACAGGGCCGCATTTACGGAGCAACGATCAAGGCAGATGACCAGCTGGCAGACAACGTGGTTATCGCAATGGTCAAAGGCAAGATGCTCAAGAACAACTTTGACGATCTGGAAGTGTTCACGGCTATTGAGCCGAAAACTGCAAACACGATCATCACAGCATACTCTCTGTATGATGCTGCTCTGGAGAATCCGAAAAGTGCTGTACAGGCTACATTTACTGTCAGCTCCGGATCTGGCACAACATGATACCGTAAGGAGGCCGAGCAATGTCAACAGCCATAACGGGCGGCAATCAGCTGCTTGAATCTGTTAAGGTGACGCTTGGCGTGAGGTCCAGTATCTTTGATGATGAGATAACGGATCTGATCAACGCGGCAAGGAGTGACCTTGGTATTGCCGGAATAACAGAGAATCATTCGGATTCGGATGCTCTGATAATTCTGGCAATCAAAACATACTGCAGGATGAATTTTCACAATCCTGCAAATTATGATAAGCTGAAAGCCTCATACGATGAGCAGAAAGCACAGTTGCAGACTGCCGAAGGTTATACCAATTGGCTGGAGGATTGATATGGACAAATACGGCAGTGCAATGATCTGCACTCTGGAGAATGTGTCCGATGTGGGGGATGAGCCGCAGATGCGGCTTGTTCCCCTTTTTGATGCATTTTACGAAAAGCAGAGAATAGGTGTAACGCGGCTCTATGCGGCCATGGGTGCGGGGCAGCAGATAGACGCGCTGATCAAGCTGCTGAATGTCGAGATGCCGGATGATGGAGAGCTGTATGCGGTCATAGCCGGCAAACAGTACAGAGTAGCAGCGGTGCAGGATGATGATTTTGATGCAGTTGTGACACTGCGGAGGGAAGGTGATTTATATGATGTCGCTGACAGCTAAGCTTAGAGCCTTCCGGGATCTGATGAAAGGTGTCACAGCGAATTTCTATCACTACTACAGGCCTCACAGGAAGGGAATGCATAACGCGGATCACTGGCTTGTATGGTCAGAGATAAGCGAGGATGACAGCCCATATCTTGACAATCAAAAGACAGAGCAGGTGCTCACCGGTACTCTGGATTTCTACACAATGACAGAGTACGATGCCAGGATAGATACGATACAAGAAAAGCTGCAGATGGCTCCTGTAACGCGCTGGGAGCTGGTAAGCGCAGGAAAGGAAGAGGAAACCGGCCTGATACATTACAGCTGGTCTTGGAGAATGTAAGATGGCTAAATGGACTGTAGGGAACGGAATAACTGAATATATCGCACAGCTGCAGGCCCTTGACAGGTCAGCAGAAGAACAGATTGGAGCTGCCGTGTATCAGGGCGCTAAAATCGTTGCTGATGAAATCAGGAAGAATATTAAGAATATGCCTACTGATGAGAGGCACGGAACTCCGCAGAATCCAGTGAGAGGAGTGACGCGAAAGCAGAAGGCGGGGCTTCTTGACGGGCTTGGCATTGCCAAGATGAAGGATGACAACGGATTCATTCATGTAAAGATTGGCATGGATGGATATAACGGAGTCAGAACCAAAGCCTTCCCGAACGGCCAGCCGAATGCATGGATAATCAGATCAGCGGAAACAGGATCTTCTTTCAGAGAAAAGACTCCTGTCATAGCGCCGGCAGTCAAAGCCAAGAAGCCAGAGGCCGAAAGAGTCATGGCAGAAGTGATAGAACAGAAAATCAAGGAAGTAACAAAGGAGTAAGAAAATGTCTAAATTTGTAAATACAAATGCAATAGCGGGTGCAATTGGCATCGGCTTCTCCAGGCCGATGGTTGCGCTCTATAATGCCTCCGGGAACACTGTGACATATACAGGCGGCATTCCTTTTGCCAGAGGTGCATCTGTGCAGATCCAGGCTAACAGCTCGGATGCAAACACATGGAGAGCTGACAATATGGATGCTGAGAGCGCAGGAGGCAAATTCACGGGCGGCAGCATGACAGTGGTCACAGATGACCTGTTTTATGCAGCTGATCAGCTCATCCATGGCCGCGGGGAAACGGCAGAGGTGAACGGGATAGAGGTTGAGAAATCTACGGTAGTGGATGAAGTCCCTTACTGTGGTTTTGGTTATCTCAGGAAGTACCAGTGCGGCGGTCAGGAGATCTACAGGGCAATCATGCTTACAAAGGTCAAGTTCAATGAATCCGGTGACGCTGCAGAGACAGAAGAGGAAACAAAGAACTGGCAGACAACTGAGAACTCCGCGCAGATCTTCCGCGATGATACGGAGGATAAAACATGGAGGCTCAGAGGAGCGAACTACTACACGACAGAAGAAGAAGCTTTTGCAGAGCTGTGTGCGCTGCTCATGATTTCATCTTCTTCCGGCTCAGGGGCTTCCGGCTCAGGGACATAAGGAGAGAACATGGAGATTTATGGTATTAAAACAGGTTTTTCGCGGACCATCAAAGCCACAATTGAACTGATCGAGATTTGCCCGGATAAGGACATCAAGAACCTCGGTGCTCTGATCACCGGAGGCAATACGGCAGTCCAGTACATGCCGAAGATCCTGGCCATCCTCCAGAATGGCTATGAGAACAGGATGCGGCATGAGGCAGAGAGGGAAGGCAGGACATATGAGCCGAAGCTCCTCACTGCAGAAGATTTTGAGTACCTTGATGAGGAAACTTATCAGGCCTGTGTAAATGAAGCTTTTCGGAACTTCAAGAAGCAGAGCGCCCAGACTGTGCATGTAAGGGAAATGCCAGGAAAAAAAACAGAAAACGCAGTAAGCCAGTAAAAGAGAATCGTGCATGGTATCTCTTCTATGGCCGGATTATGAACTTGGATGAGCAGGCAGTCATGTCAATGTACTACGGAGAGTACAAAGATATGATGGCCTGCTTTTCTGTGTATAACGGAAACTGCATTGTGGTCCCCGAAAGAACGCATGATGAACTGATGGAGCTGGATTGATATGGCAGTAAACATAGGGCCTCGGATCGGTATAGACGGTGAGGCCGAGTATAGAAAACAGTTACAGCAGATAATTCAGACAACAAAAACGCTTGATTCTGAGATGAAAAAAGTTGAGTCCTCATTTGATGAGACTACATCTGCAGAAGAAAAGGCAGCGGCTAAGTCTGAGGTACTGCGGAAAGAAATTGACAATCAGAAAGAAAAAGTAAGGCTCCTGCAGGAGATGCTTGACAAATCCGCTGACAAGTACGGTGAGAATGACACCAAAACTCTCAAGTGGAAACAGGCAGTAAACGAGGCTACCACACAGCTCAACAAGATGGAGGGCGAGCTGAAGGACACCAACAAGAACATGGACAATGTTGGTGATGCCACAAAGGATGCAGGAAATGCCATGGATGACGCTTCCGGCAAGGCCAGTGTATTCGGTGATACCCTGATGGCTAATCTGGCCTCGAAAGCGATCACTGCCGGCCTTGATGCCATTGTGACAGGTATCAAGAATATATCCGGAGCAATGGTGGACGGTGTAAAAGATGCCGCGGCTTACGCTGATGAAGTGCTTACCATGAGCACAGTGACCGGCATAAGCACAGATAAGCTCCAGGAATACAAATACATGTCTGAGCTGGTTGATGTCAGTGTTGACACGATCACAGGCAGCATGACCAAGCTCACAAGGAGCATGGGAAGCGCGCGGGATGGCTCAGATAAGTATGTTGATGCATTCAAGAAGCTTGGAGTTTCCGTCACTGATGGCAATGGAGCCCTGAGAGATAACGAGGAAGTATTTGCCGAGAGTATTGCCGCGCTTGGAAAGATGACCAATGAGACAGAGCGCGACGCCCTGGCAATGGAAATCTTTGGTAAATCAGCACAGGATCTCAACCCGCTTATTGCGGCAGGTGAGGACAAGCTGAAAGGCTTCACCGATGCGGCACATGAATCCGGTTATGTGCTGTCTGAGGAGCAGCTGGGCGCTCTCGGTGAGGTTGATGATGCTTTTCAGACATTTGATGTAACAGTCAAGGGCATTAAGAACCAGCTGGCTGTAGGCCTCGCGCCGGCAGTGACAAGCGTTGCAGGCGTGTTTCAGTCCTGGGCGGCTTCTGTTGATTGGGATGCAGTCGGTGACAAGATCGCAAACATGGGCCAGAGGGCTGTTGAGTTTGTCGAGGCCGTTGATTGGGAGAGTGCCTTTGCGCTGATCAGCGATGGAGCAGAGTCTTTGTGGGATACCATTGAAGGCTTTGACTTTGAAGGAACTGCCAAGCTCGTGGGCGATCTGGCAACAGGCGTGATAAATGTCGGCACATGGATGCTCGAAAACGGAGAAACAGTGGCCTCCGTAGTCGGTGCCATTGCCGGAGTCATGGCAGGAATGCAGATTGCAAGCTTTGTGGGATCTCTCGGCCTGCTTGCCGGTGGACCTCTGGCAGCCATCCCAATAGCGCTCGGAGCGATAGTGGGCGCGGGTGTTCTGGTAGTCGAGAACTGGGACACAATCAAAGAAACTGCCGCGGGATGGGCCGAAAATATTGGCGCGTTCTTTGACGGGGCTGCGCAGAAGGCCGAAGAGATAGGCGGCCAGATTGCCGAGGACTGGGATGTCATGAAAGAGAATACAAGCGCTGCGATTTCTGATGCAGTAGAGCTCCAGAGTGGGAAGCTTGATGAGATGCGGCAGTACTATGATGAGTGCGGCGGCGGAGTCAGCGGCGCGGTTGGCGCTATGATGCTGGGAGTCAGGACAGACATTGACACAGGACTTACTTTCATCAATGACCTGACAGGCGGCAAGCTCGATGGTGTGATAGCTAGTTTTGATGGCATGTATCAGAATGTCAGCAACGGAGTGACAGACTGGATCGGAGGCGTTGAAACCTCAATAAAGGACGGTCTGAGCTCTGCAAAAGAGTGGGTGGATGATAAGCTCGGAGCGGTTGGAGATAAGTTTTCTGAGATCTGGAATGGCGCAAAGGACACGGTTTCCGGCGCGATTGATGCCATCAAAGGATTCTTGGATTTCAATTGGGAGCTGCCAGATCTGCCGCTTCCTCACTTCTCTGTATCAGGCTCATTTGGCTGGTCCTGGGATGGAGGCATTGAGCTGCCTTCCATTGATGTGGAGTGGTACAAGAAGGCGTATACAACTCCTGTGCTTCTCAATTCTCCTACAATATTCGGGTATAATGCCGGCAGCCTGCTGGGCGGCGGCGATGGGAACGGTGCTGAGGTTGTTTCCGGAGCCGGCAAGCTCATGGCAATGATGAAAGATGCAGTGAGCTCGGTAGTGAACAACACAAGGACCACCAACATGGGAGGCCTTACCATTAATGTATACCCGTCAGCGGGGATGGATGAGGAGGCACTTGCCGAAAAGGTGGCAGAGCTCATACAGGATGACATTGATAGAAAGGATGCAGTATTTGCATGAGTATAACGTATAACGGAATAGAGATATTTGAATACAATGCGTATGACTCCGGTACTGAATCCTATGCGGGACCAGAGAGAGATACTGAGCAGATCCATGTGCCGGGAAGGTCCGGAGATCTCATCTTTGATAATGGCTGTTATAAAAATCAAACAATACCTTATAACTGCTTTATTCCTTCAAATTTTCCTTACAATTTCGAGGAGCTGAGGAACTTCCTTCTCTCAGATCCGGGCTATCATCGCTTAGAAGATACGAGGCATCCGAGAGAATACAGGATGGCAGAAGTAAAAGGGCCAATCAATCCGAATACCGGAGTTGATAACCAGAGCGGCACTTTTGACATTGTTTTTAACATGAAACCGCAGAGGTGGCTCCTGGAAGGAGAGCTGCCTATCACGTTTACAAGTTCCGGAGCAAGCATAGTGAATCCTACGCGGCATGAGTCAAAGCCGCTCATCAGGGCTTACGGCAACGGAACCTTGACGATAGGCAGCAAGACAGTGACCATTGCAGGAGTCTCAGAGTCTTACATAGACATAGATTGTGAGACAGAGGACGCATTTTATAACACTGCCGCAAACAACAGAAATTCGAAGGTTACATGCTCCGGGAACTTCCCGCGGCTTGCTCCGGGGAGTACGGGCATCACCTTCTCAGGGATAACAAAAGTGATCATAACTCCGAGGTGGTTTGTTATATGAATCCGATACTGTATGAAAGCGATGAAACGAACTTTATAACGAACGGGCTCGGACGGTTGCCGGATTGCGTGAGCTGCAAGGTAACGGAAGCCAGAAACGGAGAGTATGAGCTGCAGCTCAAGTATCCGGTAACAGGGCGGCATTTTGCGGATATTACAGATGATAGAATCATCTCAGCCATTCCGGCAGACGGGAAGGAGCCGCAGCCATTCGTGATATACAGACACAGCAAGCCGATGAACGGCATAGTGACCTTTTACGCTCAGCATATCTCTTACAGGCTGAACTATATACCTGTGCGGCCTTTCAGGGCTACAAATGCAGCAGACGCAATGCAGTGCCTATCACAGTATGCCGCTGTCAGCTGTCCTTTTACCTTCTGGACAGACAGGGTTGTTAATGCGACATGTGCGCATGATGTTCCTGGCTCGATCAGGTCAAGGCTTGGCGGGACAGAGGGCTCAATGCTCGATTGTTACGGCGGAGAGCTGGAGTGGGACAAATTCACAGTAAAGCTGCATACGGCGCGAGGAGCAAACAAAGGAGTGAAAATCAGATACGGCAAGAATCTGATAGATCTCCTGCAGGACCATAATCTGTCAAATGTGGTAACAGCGGTATATCCGTATTGGAGCCGCGATGGAGTATACAAGGAGCTTCCTGAGCGGGTAGTATCTACAGCACATGAGTTTTCATGGTCAAGGGTGGAAGTTGTGGATATTACAGAAGATTATGAGAATGAACCGAGCGAGTCGACGATGCGGAGCTGGGCTACAAATTACCTTAGCGGTAAGCAGACACCAAAGGACAGCATAAAGTTTTCTTTTGTTGCTCTCTGGCAAACAAAGGAATATGAGCAGATAGCTCCGCTGGAGAGAGTGAACCTTTGTGATACGGTAACAATCTCATATGAGCCTCTTGGAGTCGAGACAACGGCAAAGGTAATAAGAACTGTGTACGATGTCTTAAAAGAGCGCTATGAGTCAATAGAGGTTGGACAGGGCCGCACAAATCTTGCTGCTACAATCATAGAAACATCGCATGAACCGGAGAAGATGATCAGCGCGGCAAAGTCTTGGTTTGACCAGGCTATTAGCCATGCAACAGACATGATCCGCGGAGGCCTTGGCGGCTATGTGGTAATGAATGCAGACGGTAACGGAAATCCGCAGGAAATCATTGTAATGGATAGGCCTGATGTAGATCTGGCAGTGAACTGCATCAGGATTAATAAGAACGGCATAGGATTCAGCCAGAATGGCTATATGGGACCATTCAACTCAGCTTGGCTCATAGATGGCACATTTGACGCGCAGCAGATCAATGTTATTAACCTAAACGCAAACAGTATTACAGCGGGAACGATGTCTGCAGACCGGATAAAAGGCGGCACTCTTACAGTAGGCGGCACTCAGAACGGAATGATTGATGTCAGGGATGCTAATGATGATATCTTTCTTACGATAGACAAGTACGGAGTTGAGCAGATTGATGGATACTGGCTGATGCAGGAGGACGCGCTTGGAACCGGGAAATTCATCAAGTTCGAGAATGGACAGATGAAATCTGGAGTAGGCGGGAATACCCAGGCAACAATAGACGGAAGCGGAGATTTCTATACACCGGACGGGAACCGGCACAAAGGATTGAAAATAATAACACCTGCGTTGGATCTGGAAGCAGACGACCTGTCAATACTGCAGAATGGTAACAGATACTACACTGTATCAGATATAGTGAGGTTATACGTGCAGGAAACTGTTGGCGGGACTACACAGAATGTCTGGAGAGATGTTCACTTTGTGAATGGAATCCTGACGAGTCAATAAGGAGAGAGTATGGAACATTTAATTAATCTTAATTTTGCACCGGGCGGCCTGCCGGCAACGGTCCATGTGTCACAGTATGATGACACGATAAGACAGCTGAGGTTTCAGCTCTGGTTTGGCCGGTCAAAAGTGGAAGTTCCTTCCGGAGCCTCGGTAAGAGTAGATATCAAAAAGCCGGATGGTCATATTGTCCTGGTTACTGGCACAGTGGATAGCTCTGACAGGTCTATTGTTACAGTGCCGACAACGAAGCAGATGACAGCAGCGCCGGGAGGAGCCAGAGGAACACTGGTAGTCTCAAGCACAGGAGATAAGCGGATCAGCTCTGCAATTTTCATTTTACAGGTACACAGAGATCCTGTTGAGGATGGAGATGCATCCGACTCCGATCTGAGCATGCTGCAGGATGCCATTGATCAGACAGCGGCTAATGCTACAGCGGCTCAGGCTGCGGCTACAGCGGCACAGCAGGCGGCCAGCTCCTTCACGACAGACACAACGCTTTCTGTATCAGGGAAGGCAGCGGATGCAGCTGAGACCGGCCGGCAGTTTGGGCTAATAAAGGCTGATTTAGGTTCCTTTAAGGAAACGGGCGGAGCTGATAAATATATCTCTAATGTTAGAGTTTATGGCTCACCTGCAAGTATCGGAATCAGCAATATCCGCAACAATTACGGCTCTTCCGGTTCAGAACAGACGGGATTCGCAATCTTCACAACAACATCTGATACAGTATGGGGAAGTGCTATAAAAAATGTGACAAATGCCGCTGTTTCCGGTCATTTTAAAGAAACTTTGAGCGATGGCAGAACGTATGAATTTGACTATGATTTATCTGGTCTTGCATCCGGCACTCGTGACACAGCGAGGGATGCGGCACATATAATCAAGAGCACATGCTTTTACAATGTTTCGACACCGGAAGAAGTTGACGAAGTAAGAACCGGACTGAGCGAGGTCACTGATACCATTCAGGACATGCAGAGCGATTTTGTCGAGCTTGGCGGAGCAAGCCCGTATTTTAGCAATATCAAGGTACATGGACCGGTAGGCTATACGATAATCACCAATCTCAGAAACAACTTTGTAGCAAGCGGCGGCTCAGTGCAGTCGGGTTTTGTCATTTACTCATCAGACGAGACCGGGACAGACTCAGCAACGCAATTAAAAGCTATAAATAGCTCTCTCTCAGGTCATTTCTACCAGAAGTTATCCGATGGAAGAACATACGAGTTTGATTATGACTTATCTGGAATACCCGCAGGGACAAGGATAACAGACAAGGGGCTGGCTTATCTTATCAGCGAAAAGTGTTTCGATTCGATGGCAGACAATAACCTGCATCTGGGCATCGGCGCTTTTGACGCTTTCGGGGTTATCGGAGACAGCTACGCAAGCGGTGAGGTGTACGTACCTAACGGCAGCGGGGGATATTCAACAAGAGACTACTATGCGGTATCATGGGGACAGATAATAGCAAGGAAAATCGGCGCAACGTGTATCAATTTCTCAAAAGGCGGACTGACAACAAGGAGTTGGCTCACTGACCCGATGGGGCTTGCACTTCTCCAGAGTTCCGATGCACTTTCTTTGTACCTTTGTGCGCTGGGTGCTAATGATATATCGAAGCTGGGTGTTAATTATCTCGGCACGAGCGCGGATATACATGTAGACAATCCTTCTTTGAATGCAGACACATTCTATGGAAATTATGGCAAGATAATTAGCGCAATTCTTACGAAAAGCCCAAATGCAAAGATTATACTTTTCACAGTTGCGTACACGTATAACAGCGTAGAAGCACAGTTTAATACTGCAATCAGAAGCATAGCGAGCATTTTTGGAATTAAGGCAATACTTGTTTCAGCAGACCTGTATTATGCGGCGGACTCCGTATATAACACAGCAAGAGTACAGAACCACCCGACAGCGGCTCTTTACGCAGGAATGGCTGAGGCAAATATTAGACTGATTGATAGATGCGTATATGACAATCTTGATTATTTTGCCGATTATGTACCGATTACGCAGTAAACTAAACGCCCATTTCAAGGTGTACCGATACCACTTAGATAATACTGGTATGATTCAGTAGCACCAAATCAAAAGCCCCGACAGATCTGTCAGAGCTGCCGGGGCCGCCGATCAGGGCGCGATATCATCTTTGTGAACTTCAAGCCATTCGGCCAGAGCCTTCCGGATCACCCATGACGCGGAACGCTCTTGTGTCTCACAGTAGTGCATCAGCTGGTCGAATTGTTTAGGTTCAAAGCTGATAGACATTTTTATATATTTGTCCTGATCATTCTTTTTAGTAGGTGCCATAAAATCACCTCCTAGTGGTATGATACGCACATGATTAGGTGGTAGCAAGGCACACTGTAGCAAATTGTTATCAAAAAATTTAAGGCGCCCATATAGTTCCCAATCCAGCTCCGGCCTTGCCGGTTCTCAGGGTCTCAGGGTATCCCCTGACAAGCAAATTGGCAAGTGTGCGCACTCATGCCCTGCTTGCCCAGCAGTGAACCGCTAGCGGTTTACATTGCTTGCCAGGTTTGATTCTAATCGAGGCATTCACGAAACAACAGAGAGAAGTATTATAGTAAAAAATACAGAAGGGAGCCGCATGTGCGGCTCCAGAGGAGAAGATATGAGAGAAACATATTATTTTATCACAGGCCTGATCAGCGCGGCTGTGGCCTACGTATCCGGCAAAATGGGCATCCTGATGCCGCTGATTGGGCTCCTTACCCTGATGATGATTGTTGATTACATCACAGGCATGGGAGCCGCAAAGAAAGAAGCGGTTGAACATCCGGAAGATCCTTCCTATGGCTGGTCATCAAAGAAAGGCTTCAACGGGATCATTAAGAAAGTGGCAATTTTCGCGGTTATTACAGTATCAATATCATTAGATTATCTTATTGCGGTAGCCGCGGAGCAGATGAGCATTAAGCCGCCGGCAATGGCTTTTATAGGTCTTGTAACAGTGGTTTGGTTCATTCTCAATGAAATGCTCAGCATTGCAGAAAATGCCGGCAGAATGGGAGTGCCAGTGCCGATCTGGCTTACAAAGTACATAGCAGCGCTCAAGAACAAGATAGATGATCAGGGCGGCCAGGCAGCAGGATAATATAAAGATTCAAGACAGAGGACACGGCGGGAGCTGTGTCCTTTTTATTTGTTAGGAGAAAATGACATGACAGAAAAACAGTGGATTAGTTTTGTTGCTCCTCTGGCAGTGAATGCAATGCAGAGATTTGGATACAGAGCATCTGTGTTGATTGCGCAGAGTTGCCAGGAAACTGGATATGGTCAGACAGATCTCGCACAGAACGATATTAGAAATGTGCTTGGAATGAAAGAGGATCTGTTGAATGATACATGGCAATCAAATTATTGGTATGGAGAGTGCTATGTAAAGAAAACTCCGGAATGGATAAACGGAGTGAAAACAACAATAGAGGATTCGTTTCGCGTATATGCATCTTATCAGCAGTGCTTCTATGATTACTGCCAGTTTATGCGCGATGCAAAGCGCGATGATGGCACCTATAAATACAGAGATGTGCTTGGCATCGCAGATCCGGCAGAGCTCATAGAGGAAGTAAGAAAGAGAGGATACTGCACAGATCCGGAATACTCAAAGGCAGTAGTGAACATTATCAAGAAATGGAATCTGACACAGTACGATGAACCGATAAAAGAGGAGAAAAAGATTATGACGCTTGCAGAGAGATTGATGCAGATGGGAGTTGCCCTGATCGACAGGATTAAGCAGAACTTTAACTGTGGCCAGAAGCATAACGCTAACACTCACAGATACTTGGCAATCCACTATCTTGGAGTCAATGGCGAAAATCCTGATTTGTATGATGGCTGTTATGGTGGCCATTTTTACGTATCGAAGAATGGCACATGTTACCAGGCTGCAGATGTCGGTGATATTCTCTGGCATGTAGGCGCTTCATCAGGATACAGGTATATCCATGAGGATGCGAGGAACCAGAACACAATAGGCATCGAGTGCGCGACATTCACGGCCTCCGGGCATAATGACGATGATGAGACATGGTACTATACCATTGAGAGTCAACAGGCAATGGCCAAGCTGGCAGCGGCAATCATGATGCAGTATGACATCCCTATGAGCAATCTGCTCATGCATGGAAACATCACAACTAAGATTTGCCCTGCTCCTTACGTAAGGGACGGAGGAAAAGGATCTAATTGGACATGGGATGTTTTCAGAGCCAAAGTGGCAGAGTACTTAGGGCAGGATTACAGCGCAGCAGGTACGGTGATTGAGGTCAGCATTCTGAGGAGAGGAAACACGGGGCCGGCAGTCAAGCAGCTCCAGGAGAATCTGATTAAACTTGGCTATTACCTGGGAAAGTATGGAGCAGATGGCAGCTATGGAGAAGATACAGAGGCGGCTGTAATTGTATTCCAGCTTGATAAACATCTTAAGACGGATGGAATTGCCGGTCCGATCACTCTGGAAGCAGTGCAGAATGCTCTCGATGAGCTGACAGCAGCGCAGGCAGAGGAGCAGGAGAAGGAAACAGAGAGAGAGGATGATAAGAAGATAATGTACTATGTGCAGTGCGGTGCATTTGGAGTAAAGGAAAATGCAGATAAGAAGGTGATGGCACTCTCCGGAAAAGGCTTTGTGGCCATAGTTAAGGATTACGGACAGAAGGCAGCAGAAGGAACGAGATACAGAGTGCAGGTAGGCGCGTTCATCAATAAGGACAGAGCAGAAGCCATGATTTTGGATCTCAAAACTGAGGGAATCGAGGCGCTTATAAAAACAGAATAAAAAAGTTGATAACAGAGTTGATTTGATGTAGGATAAATGCGGTATTTACGCGGAAAACTCGCAATTTTGACTTTGTCTTTTAATCAAGTTGTCCGGGGTTCGAGTCCCCGATGCTTCACGAATGAAAACAGCCGGAAATACCGTATTTATGCGGTGTTTCCGGTTTTTTGTTTTTCAAAAAGTAACCGATTGTAGCCGATTGTAAATGTTGACATTCTGTTGACAGGACGATTTTTCAGAGCAAATGTTGACAAAATGTTGACACTTTTTTATGTTAACACGGTGACAAAGAACGCACACAAAAAAGCCCGGCAGATGGTAACTGCCGGGCTTTCGCGTTGCTCATCCGAGGGCTGCATTAACTGCCGCGTGAGCATCTTCCTTTTCGAGATTGATGTGCGCATATACCTTCATGATGACGGCCTCAGAGTCTCCCATCAGCCGCGCTATATGCTTAATGCTGATAGTCGGAATCTGACCGCAGAGATCAGTGCAGTAGTTGTGCCTAAAGACATGAGCCGTAAGGCCGGTAAGGTCCTCAGCGGAAACAGCCTGCATGGCTTTTATGATCCGCCTCCACATCTTATCATATGACGATTTTGTCATCTGCTCACCATTTCTCATAGTGAACACATACGGGCCCTTGATGCCCTTTACATATTCCTCGATGGCAGGGCGGACGCGATCAGGCAGCGGCACTCTCCTGGTTCCGTTTACGGTCTTAGGATCTTTGTTCTCTTCCTTGAGGTGGTTGACCAGGGCGCGGGCCTTCACTATAGACACTTCCTTAGATTTCCAGTCAAAATCAAAAATTGTAAGGGCAAGCGCTTCCTCTCTCCGGAGGCCGCAGCCATACAGGAGATACAGAAAACATTTGTCCATGGGAGCCAGATCGGCGGAGAACACTGCCGATTTCTCAGCTCCGGTAAGAGGGCGCTTCTCAGGGGCTTTGTATTTTACTGCCGGAAGGCAGCGGGATATATCGGCGGAGATAGCAACTGGCAAATAGTGATCAGACACAGCCTGCTCAACGACCTGTTTTATGGTCATGCAGATCTGCTGTTGAGTGCGCTTCTTTCCTTCCGCGGCTCCTAAGATGCTCAGGGCATGCACAGGCCGGAAGTCCGAAAGTTGCACAGCGCCTTCAACCACAAAGTATTTCTCAATGACATTATCATACATTGCAAGGGTGTTGCCGGCAGCTCCAGCTTTGTAAACATCTCTCCACTTTCTGGCATACTGCAGAAAGGTCATATGGTTCTTTACAACAGCGGTCCTTTCCGCAACAGCTCTCTCAAATTCTTTAACACGCTTCTCAAGGTCTTTGGAGCTCTTGCTTGATGTAAGATATTTTCTATGCTTGGTTCCATCTGCATTATATGTGCCATCCCAAACAGCGGCCATATATCTGCCATCTTTTTGTTTCTTGTATTTAGTAGACATCCAATAACCTCCTCACCGAAATTCATAAAAGAAGTTCTGAGATGAAGCTTGGAGTATTAGCCGGCAGATGTTATTATAATCATGCGCAGAGAGACATGCTGGATTCTGCAGCACACTCACTTAATACCCCAACATTAATACCTCTTTCAACGAAGAGAAGCAAAAAACTCACCTAGTACGGGGGTGAGTTTTTTGTTGTCCAAAAGTTGCGCCTGTTGTCCAAAAGTTGCGCCGGCGCAATCATTTCAAGCGTTTTCTTCTCTTATAGTCTGTGAAGCTTCTGACTTCTCAGAAGCGGCCTCGGCCTCCAGCTCTGCCTCATAGCTTCTGACCTTATCCGCAATCTGTTCCTGTCTGTAAATCCTCTGAGCCTCCTGAGCAAGCCGATCAGCCAGGATATCCCACCATTCCTCCGGCATGTCCGCAAGGAGGGACACTGCTCTATAGCGTATATCCTCCGGCCTTCCTGCAAGAACTTTCTCAATCCATGCCTGTACTCTCATGTTTGTGTTCTTAGAGACAAACATAGTGCCGGCTCCGGTCCTCAGCCATTCCTCATTAACATCAAATTCCATACAAACAAGACGAATAACAGACTCACTAGGCGTACTCTTGCCAACTTCATAACCGGCAATATTATTACGGCTAACAGCCAGCCGATCAGCAAACTCTTGCTGAGTCATTCCGAGGGCTTTTCTTAATTCCTTAAAGCGTTCTTTCATGATACACCTCCCTTCTGACCTCATTATATTTGCGAGCTCTAAAATAGTCAACGTGAAAATGTTCATAAAGAACAAAAAAGTTGTTGACAAATGTTTAATACAAACATATTATTGTGGTATAAGAACAAAGCAACACAGAAAAAGGAGGTGAGAACAATGATGGCAAGCACAGACCAGAGAAACGAGACAAGGGAAGCCACAAAGAAAATCTTTGAGGAGATTATTCCCATGATCTCTGATGAAGGCTGCAGGAAGCTGCTCACTCTTGGAGAAGGTATCAAATTCGGCATGCAGGCCATGAGCCAGAAGCCGGAGAAAAGTGCATAAAGAAACATGAGGAGATAGGCAGATGGCAGTTATTGATTGCGACAGATGCACGATGGAAGAAATGTGCATGAATGTGCTGGAGTTCAATGGAACTATTGGCACATGTCCTGATTTCACAACACTGGAAGAGCTGACACGGACCGCGCAGAAACCAGTAAAAAAGGTTGACTGTGGAAAATGCATGTTCGAGGTGGAATGTGAGGGAGCATGGATTGTGGACGGGAGGGCCGAAACATGCGGCAACTTCTGTCCATCACCGGCATGAAAGGAGTGAGGCTGTATGAGGACTAAGAGAAGCGGATCAGGATAAACCCGGCTCCTCACCATGTGGGCTAAAAAGTAACAGAATGTGCCGGGCGGCACCGCCACTGCTCTGATGAGTTGGCCGCCTGGAATCACCGAAAGGAGAATGAATTGATAGAAATAGTAAGACCGGCAGCAGTAGTTTTCTCAAAGGATTGCAGGATGTCAACGGAAGCAAAGGCCGCGTACATAATAAATCACTCAAAGATTGGAGAGCCTGTCTCTAATGAGGAACTGATAGAGTCGATAGTTACGGCTCTGGAGGAGCTGGAAGAGATAGAACCGACAAGGACGGTTGCAGAGGTGGAAACGATCTGCAAATGCATCAGGGCCGGCATACAAGCAGAGATGGAGTACATAATACCTGATAATCCGGGGAAAGATACAACTTGCTGGTAATAAGAAAGTGAGGTGTGAAGAGGATGGTCTATCCGAAACCGTACATGAGAAAGCGTGAGCTGGTCAGAATGGGTATACCTTCCGAGATGCTTGATAGGGCATACAGGTCAAAGGGCCAGCGATTTGCACAGAAGATCGATCCGACAAAACCGAATTCCCCGATACTCTTTGATACAGATGGATTCGAGAGATGGAGAATGAAGCAAATGAACATAGAGCAGAGGGCAATGACATGACAGGATTCAGCGAGAAAGGAACACCGGAGCAGAGGACAGAAAGAGAGCTGTTCCAGGCGGCTAATCTGGCCAGACGGAGCAGGCTGGCTGCGCAGTCAAGGGAGCCATACGGTGATACCTACAGACGGAAGAAAGTACATTGGTGGACCATAGAAACGGCGCTGATCTCTGTGATTGAGCTGAGTGGGCTCGTGGATGAGTTTGAAATCTATTATAACTGCCATCCTGTGAGCCCGGAGCTGTGACCGCGGAAATGGGAGCCTTCCTGATCGGAGCGCTGGCAGCAGTGCCGGGGCTTGCTGTATCAGTATGGCTCCTGTGGATGTGGGGCAATACAAGTGAATAGGCTTTAAAAAAGAGGCGATTTCAAGCCTCTTTTCCATCTCGATAAGCGTATTAAAATCTGCGTCAAAAATAGAAAAGGTGAGCAATGGGGTATATACGAAAAGAGATGTACTTCCCTAGAGTCGTTGAGATGTGGGAGTACATGGATCACAGGTATGGAGCTCCGGGGATAAAGCGGAGAGAGAAGAGGAAGGCAACACCAAAAGAGATAGAGGCACACAATCAGAGGAACCGGGAGAAGATCTGCAGATGGAAGCTCCGTCAACACTTCACAGAGGATGATGTATTTGTAACGCTCACTTATGCAGTAGATAAAAGACCTGAGAACATGGAAGCCTGCATGAAGGACTGTAGGCGGCTCATGGACAGGCTGAGGCGCGAATATAAGAAGGCCGGCCAGCAGATGAAGTGGATCAGGAACATAGAAGTTGGCAAGCGTAATGCCTGGCATGTGCATCTAGTCATTAAGGTATTGCCGGATATCCTCTCTGTGATGGCAAAGGCATGGAAACACGGAGCTGTGCTGCTAAAGCCGATGAGGGCAGAGGGAGAGTTTGCAGATCTGGCAGCATACATGACCAAGACACCGAGAACGGATAAGAGGCTCATAGATGCCAGATACGGAGCCAGCCAGAATATGCCTGTTCCGGAACCGGTCACAAAGAAGTATAAGCGGTGGGAATCATTTGAGGACGCGGAGCCGCGGCTTGTGCCGAAAGGCTACTACGTCGACAAGAGCTCTGTGATAGAGGGATGCACGAAAGAAGGATGGCCATACAGGCGCTTCCAGTGCTACCCGATAAGCCAGCCGGTTACAGGAAAAGCCAAGAAAAAAGCGGTAGTCATCAAGGAAAGACCGAGAAAGCTGGTCAAGGCTTGTGAGGCGCTTGCTCAAGATCCGGAAGAGCTGCCAATGCTTCCGGAAGAAAGCGAAGAGGTAAAGAGGGTAGATGAAGAGAGTACAGCTGATAATTTGGACGGACTCAACGGCCCAGAAGGAGACAGACAAGGAGTATAGATACTGCCTGGCAGCTAGTACAGGCAGGATATACGGGGATGGATCTGAGCATGGGACTTATAACAGAGTGACCTTACAGGCAATTCTGGCAGGCCTTGAGAGGATTGATCAGAATGCCGAGGTGCATATTTACACTGATAACAGATTTATCCTAAATGCCGCAGCTCATCATTTGAGCATGTGGGAGAAGAACGGATTTGTTACGAGCAAAGATAAACCGGTAAAGAATGATGACCTTTGGAAGGCAATAAGCAGAAAGAAGCAGTCATTTAAGCTGATCGGGAAGCCTGTGAACATCATGCAGAGGGATTGGCTTGAAGAGGCGGCAACAGAACAGTGTATGTAACCGGCAAGGCCGGACATAAATAAAAACCAGAAAAGGAGAAAAAAGAAATGAGAACAATGAGGAAAATGGACAGGGTATGGATGCTCGCTTTGGCAATGGCAGCGGTCATTGTCCTGCTGATCGCAACGGCAACGCCTTCACATGCGGCAGACCGTAGAAAACTCGGAAGATATGTCGACAATATCGAGCCGGGCAAAGAGTACGTGATTGAGTCAGTTAAGTTCCCGGGCAAAGTGGCATCACCTGACAGGCGGGAAAAGTACAAGGATTATATAACTCTTACCACATGGAATCCTGTAGATCCTTATGGAGCCGGTCAGATCTGGCATTTCACAAACTATGACACAAAGTGGGTAGATGATCCTATGCTGGGGCATTATGACACGAGCTTCTACAGGCCGGGAAAATTCATGATTTCAAATCACACCGATTATGATGGATCATGGACACAGACTCTCAGGCTAATCACTTATGACGCAAAGAGAGGGTATACGGCGCGATTCTGCGAATATAACAAAGACGGATCGATAGCAGACACACAGTGGTTCACGGGAACCAAGCTCAGGAAGCAGGGCGGAAAACAGGTCTGGAAAATAGTAGGCGTATCGAGTAACACGCGGCTGGCTCCGGGCGGACATTCCGAGGTGTATCTGCGTGAGGTTGAGTGGGAATAAGCTGGATTAAGCTGGATTAAGAGAGTATGTCCGGTCTGCCTTCAGGCAGGCCGGGCCGATGAGGGGCATTATGAAATTCGGATATTTAATAGCAATAGCGGCAGCGGTGTTGACAATGTGGAACACATGCACAGACGCGCAGACCAAGGAGCTGGCTGAGAACGGTGGTCCGGCATTCTGGTACACATCAGAAATGAGATGCCAGAAATGCGGCAGAGTCGAGAGATACGAGGGCGATTCTCTCACATGTGCAATGTCCTTTGAAGATTATCAGATATTGTATCCAGATTGGCGCATAGAAGGGCATGAGACAAACTGCATCTGCCTGTGTCCTGATTGTCAGTAAGAGAAGCAGAAAAGAGGTATTTGTTATGTGGGATAAGTTTGGAGAGTTTGACACATTCAGCGAGATAAACGAGCTGGCTGAGAATCTGTTTAATGAGGGCGATCTTGAGAGCATCAGGGTACTGGCTCAGGAGAATGGCATTCCTGCCGATCTGGCAGATCTGTACATGGAAGGTGAGCTGCCTTGCCTCTGCGATGCCCTAACGGCAGCGGCAGGCAAGATTGATGTAGAAGCGGAGAGTTTGAAGATACAGGGCTTAATGCTGGATTGGGCGGATTATATCAAGGCTCAGTGCATGGAGAACCAGATTCTTTCTTACAAAGTGAGGAACAAGGGCAAATCTCTTGCCGGCTGTATCGCGGATCTGCTCAAGGAAGGATTCTCAAATCAGTGGACAGTGCCGAAGGCAATTCTTGCCGAGGCGAAAGTGACAGCAAGCAAGGTGACATTTGGAGTGCCGAACATGGCAAGGGCAAAGCAGATCATCACAGAGTACTACATGAGGTAAGGCCATGAAGAAGAAAAAGATTGAGGCCTTCCCGCTGATAGAACTGAGAAAGCCTAAAAGAAAACCGTATATGGCAGTGGCAGATGTTGTGAACCTTGCCGGAGAGGATCATCTGCTGATTGACATCTATGAGAAGGATGGAAAATCTCAGAGGCATGTAATGAGGGCGGCATACACAGAACATGATTGGGGACTGTGGGAGCCGCAAAACGATTACAGCTCAGCATGGAGCCGCGGGAGCATTGAGGTTGATCTGTACAGGAATGCTCCGAGGTATGACACATCAGATATGATCAGCGGTCCTGGTATTCCGGCAAAAGCAGGGTGGAACAATACAGCGATTGACCAGCAGAGCATAGAGATCATACGTGATTTCTATATGCGCAGGTATCCGCGCTCACACTGGCAGTACATGACAGAGAAGGACTGGTACAGGAACCTCACAGGCCTCGAGGGTGAGATAAAGGCAGAGAGAGAGTCTAAAGCATGGAAGAACCGCAAGGAACAGCTGGAAGAAAGAAACAGAGATGTTCCGGCGATACCAAAGGACTTCAAAGAGTGGGCTGATAAGGAACTGTTTGGCAGAAAAGAATTCATGTTTTACAAGCGGCATGGCAGATTCGCGGATTGCCAGTGTTCAAAATGCGGGGCAACTTACAGAATCATCACTAGCCGGCGGGATGGCATTGACGGGATGATTGAGAGAATCGATCCTGTGCCGGAGAACGGGAATAAGACAGAATGCAGAAAGTGCGGAGCATCTGTCAGATACAGACCGCGGGGCAGGATGAAGCCATCATACGGAGAGACTGAATCCGCCTATCTGCTCCAGCCATACAGAGGCAGCGGGACAATCATAAGATGGTTCGAAGTAAGAAAAATGTGGTTCCTGGATGCAAAGAGCGAGATACGGCTTTGCGAGAATGCCAGAATTTACCCGGATGTGTTCAGAAACAAGAAAACAGATTGGCATCTGTATGATAGATTCTCAACGAAAGAGGATTGGTATGATCACAATGTTGGCGGATACGGCAATATCAAGCTAAAGGCCGGCGCGGTCTATACAGGAAATGCCGGAGAATGGAACACAAGGAGCCTGCAGTATTCAGGCCTCAAGGAATTCATTGAGGCAAAAGGCTGCTTCATGAAGCCGACATTCTACATACAGACCGCGCAGCAGTACGCGCTTGAAAAGATTGTAAAGGCCGGCATGGTGGATCTGGCTGAGAAGCTGGTAGCAGGAGAGCCAAATACACAGTCTTTCATGAAAGGCAGGTACAGGAAGCTTGAGGATGCGCTGAATATCAGGAGATGCCGGATAAAACTGCTTTCTGAGGCAGATGATATGGATGTGCTGCATGTGCTCCAGCTGGAGAGGGAGAACGCGGAGGCCGCGCTTTCCGGGAAAGCCAAGGGAAAAGGCGAGTGGACAGTTGAACAGATCAGCAAGGCATGTAGCCTAAAGCTAACAAAAGAGTTCGAAACAATTCTGCAATATATGTCGATCACTCAGTTCATAAACCGGATCGAGAAACAGTTAGGCAGGCAGATATACAGATTCATAGACCTGAGCACATGTGACAAAGAAGGCACAGAGTTGGCGATTCTTTACAAGGATTATATTGATATGCGGCTAAAACACGGATGGGATCTAACGCGGTCAACCTCGATATTCCCGAAAGACATTAGGGCGGCTCACCGGGAAATAGTGAGAATGGTCACGATGAAGGCCGAGGAAAAGAGGATAGATGAGCTGAGCGAGAAATACCCACAGATTAAGCGCAGATACAGGAAACTGAAAGCCAGATACGGATACAAGGAAGATGGCCTCATGATCAGGCCTGCCAAGACCATAATGGAGATCATGGAGGAAGGCAGGACACTGCATCATTGCGTTGCCAGAGGAAATACATATTTTGAGAAGCATGCAAGCGGTGTCAGCTCAATATTGTTACTCCGGAGGGCTACTGCTCCAAATACCCCATATATCACGATAGAGATAAAAGATAACAATATCCTGCAGTGGTTTGGCAGGAACGACAGTAAGCCGGATCGGGAATTGATTGATAAATGGCTTGCAGGCTACATCGCACATCTGGAAGGAAAGGAGAAACCGCAGGCAGTAGAACTGCAGGCGGCAGCGGGATAAATGGAATATCATCAGATAACGCTCAATGAGTGGATGGACATGAAAGACCAGCTGAGGAGAGAGCTGAACAATGTCAGGCAGTCATATGTGAGAGTGGGTTATATCCTCAGAAAGATGGATGAGTCAAAGGCCTACGAGGCAGGCGGCTATAAGTCAGTGGCAGAATTTGCAGAAAAAGAACACGGTTTGAAGCCTTCCACTACATCCAGATGGATGAGCATTAACAGAGAGTATTCCCTGGGAGGATACTCTGAGACATTAGATCCCAAGTACATTGACATGAACGCTTCACAGCTCACAGAGATGCTGAGCCTTCCGATGGAGGACAGGGAGCTCATAACACCGGATACATCCAGAGAGGATATCAGGGAGCTCAAGCGGTTCAACAAAGAGGAGTCAAGGACCGAGGCGGCAGCGGTCAGCAGTCCGATGCAGGAAGCGTTTATAGAGTTTCTGCAGAAAAATCCGCAGGAGGCAGCGGCAGTAAGAGCATTGCTCGAGAGCGGCACAACAGACGCGGGGCATCTCTCCGAGGCTGTGGCTCCGGGCGGAACAAAGATGTTCCGAT
>Ga0326511_10001011_pt1 | contig 23951 bp, 22 predicted proteins | sample 0_2496_0518_D_FD_203701 | JGI IMG/M metagenome (GOLD analysis project Ga0326511, IMG submission 203701) | Bovine rumen microbial communities from UC Davis, California, United States - 0_2496_0518 | ecosystem: Host-associated > Mammals > Digestive system > Stomach > Rumen | place: USA...
CTTTCGGTTCATGGTTCAAGGTTCACGGTTAATGATTGTCTTCACCTCTCACATTTCATCATAAGTATTGTATCAGGCACAACTTTTAGTTATTATGGTGAATCAATGAACTGTCCCTATTTGATTCAGGGGAGGAATCATACAAATGGTTCCTCCCCTTCTCTTTTTGTCCCCTCAATCCCCGCGTAACTAAACTGGCTACACATGGGGATGATTCCAAATCATAAAACTATTTTCTCAAACAAATAACTTCACTATTTCTTTTTCATCAGCATCGGCATGACAAGCACCAATGTCACAAGAGAGAATACGAGTCCGCTGATGGAGCCAATGGAGAAGGAGAACCAGAAGCGTTCTTTTGCTCCATCTATAAGGAAAGGGATGAGCCCTACTATCGTAGAGACTACGGTCAGCAAGATGGGGATAATCTTATGATTGTATGCCTTGATGAATCTTTTTCCGTTATGATTATACTCATTCATCAGATAGATGCCAGCATTGACAGTAAGTCCACACAGCAACACCATCGAAGCGAAGCCTCCCGTTCCAAATTCAGTTCCACTGAAGTGATAGGTCAAGAATACGCCAACCATTGAGACGGGTATGAGCAGAATGATGACCAAAGCTTGATAGAGGCTTTCGAACAGGATGGCACAGATGAAGAAAATGATGACCGCCACAAGTCCAATGAGCCAATATTGTGTCCCGTCATCCTCATACCATCCATATGTCCGATTCAGGCAACGGAAGCCAACAGGAAACTTCGCATTGAATTCTTCTGTCACCTGTTTGATATACTTGCTGGTGTAGGTGTAGGAACCCAGCACGTTGAAAGCCACACTAAGGATGTATTCCTGATTCTCACGAGGGATACAATTCTTGGCTTCTCTCCGTCCTATGGTCATAAGATCCGAGACCTTCACTTCCCTATTCGCCACCTTGATGTAGGAATTCTTCAGCTGCCACAGGTCGAAATCATCATACTGCTTGGGTGAAAGCACGATGTCCATTTTCTGCCCGGCATGATCTTGGATTCCCAGGTGATGTTCTGACAACAAGCTGGACAATGTACCATAGATGTCCTCCACTCTCACACTGTCAATCGATAGCCGCTGTCGATCATATTCCATATAAAGTTCATCTTCTTGATGCTCATGTCCAGGAGTTTCAATAGCAATGTCTGTCACCCTGTTATTGGTTTTCAGTTTACGGCAAATGTCTTCTGCAAAGCGATAAAGCCGGTCATAATCATAACCTGCTATCTCTATGCTGTTGGCACGGTATTGCAGGTTGAGAGAGTTACTGAATCCTCGCTCACTCACTCCATGAGTGCTCCAATCCGCACCTCCGATAGTGATGAGTTTCCCAATAACCTTATTCTCCAGCAGATAAGGGAATCCTGTATGCAACGCATCGGGTTTAAATTCCACGGTGATGGAGGCGCCCCAATTGTCAATATGGGTCTCGTAGCGTTTGATTTCCTTGAACTGGGAGAGAAACGCCTCCACCACCTCCACCTTCTCGTTCAGCTGCTGTGCCGTGCCACCAAGAGGCATCTTCCCTCGAATGTGCAGTTTCATTTCCTCGGGTTCTGGGCGATAGGTATTGCTGTCCAACGTATCTATGAACAGGTAGAGTGACCCGGCAAAAAGACCTGCCACCATCAGCAGGAGCGGCCATCTCCAGATGCGGTGCTGGCTGAATCGCACGTATTTTGTGTAAATAGATGTCCACCCCATCACGAACTGAAGATTCCGGGGCTTTCCTTCCTGCCTGCTTGTATAGTCCAGCCTGCTCACCAAGGCTGGAGCGAACAATGCTGCCACCAACAAGGCAACCGCCAGATTGATGATGACCATCCATGAGAAATCATACAGGTCGTCCTTCAAGAATTCGGGCAGCCAGATGATGATGACGAGCGAGCCTATTGTGGTGAGCATTGCACCGAGAATGCCATGAAAGGCTCCATAATTTCGAGTATAACTATAGTGGTCCACCATCACTATAGTGGAATCTATAATCAATCCAAGTGAAACCGTGATGCCTGCCATCGAGAACGGATGCAGCCGCAAATCGAAAAGCCAGTACAGAATCACAGCCATCAGGATGTTGGCAAATAAGGTGGTGGCAATGATGCACAGATATTTCCAGTCCCTTCTGCTCAGATAGACAAACAGCAGCAGAAGCAGCAGAGACAAGCCGCTTCTGACGACCAGTGTGTGAAATTCAGACATCTGTTCCTCTGCCCTGTCATAAGTCAGGGTCAGTTGAGGATTAGTGCCCCCTCTAACTCCCGTGTTTAGGGAAGAGCTGTTAGCGTTTCGGGGCACGTTCACGTTATCGTTAGCGTCAACAACCTCCTTCACCCTGCTTGCCACGCTGCTGACATTCACATCTTCTTCTGCATACACATTCATATAGACGGTGTTCATCCCGTTCACACGGTAATAACTGTCAGGCTTCCGTTCCTTCTGTTCACAGGTGGCGAGATTGTTCAGATAGATGATTTTCCCGTCAACAGCCTTGATAGGGATGGCCTCCAAATGAAGGTCTTCTGCATTCACACCGAGAAAAAGGGATGTGCGTGTCTGCAGTCCTTTCGAGTCCATGCGCATGACCTCACCAACAATGTCCTGACGACCTAACTGATTCCGTATGGCATCCTCAATGTCTGATGCCGTAATGCCATAGAGAGACAACTGTGCAGCATCATAAGAAATCTGTAAGTAAAAGTCCGTTCCGCCTGTCACCTCCACTCTGCTTACCCCCTCTTCTTTTTCCAACCGTGGCTTCAGTTCCCTCTCCACCAGTTTCCGAATGTCTCTTCCAGTCATGTCTGCCTGAATCAGGTAAGTCAGCAACGGCTTGTTTTTCTCATCATCCGATTTGCCGGTAATGACTTCACCGCCAGAAAGGACGGGATAGGAAACGCCCTTGGGGAACTTGTCGCGCACCTGCCTCAACAAAGATGCTATCTCGAACTTCACACTGGACACCGATGCTTCTTTCTTCAGTTGTATGGAGATATACCCTGAACCGAAATAGGACTCGGACGACACCGATTCCACTCCCTTCACAGAACTGACCAACCCTTCTATGCGTGAGGTGACATTTTGCTCAATGACCTTTGCTGAAGCGCCCCTCCAACTGTAAGACACAGTAAGCGTCTTCCCTTGTCGGGGACGGGGCTTGTCGGCAATGTCCAATCGAGGAATCATTGCTACACCTATGAGCATCAGAATGCCCATCGTCAACAATATGGAAAACGAATGTTTCATCTCTCTAAACTCTAAACTTAAACTTTCCATATACCACCCAATAGACCAGCGGCACAAAGAGCAGGCTGACCAGTGTTCCCACAGCCATACCGATGATGAGGGTCAATGAAAGCGGAAACTGCATGGCAGATCCCATGTCCCCCTTATGGAGGAAGGGCAACAGCGCTAATATGGTGGTGAGTGAAGTCATGACAATGGGCTTCAGTCGACGATGTCCAGCTATCCAGACCGCTTTCAGCAATGGAACACCCGAACGGTACAACTTGTTGATCGTGTCAACTTTCAAGATGGAATCATTGATGATGATGCCACTCATGACCACCAATCCAATCATGGACATGATATTTAGAGACTCACCCGTCATCCACAGCACCATCATCACCACGCTGACATCTATGATAATTTCCGTCAAGATGATAGCAGGTTGGAGCAGGTTCTCGAATTGTGCCGCCAAGATGAAATAGAGCAATAGCACAGCTACAATGAGCACCATTACCAATTCGCGAATCATCTCCATCGAATCGAAGTAGTTGCCATGGAACGAGCATCGTACCTTATTATTGCGAGTCGACAACTGACGGCAATATGCCACCATTTCCTTGACCTCATCATCCGATGCCTTCTCTATCGTGATGGGATAATATTCGCCCTCTTCTCCTGCACAGAGCCGTTTGAAGTTCTCCACCCTATGCATTTCCATCAGATAAGAAAGCGGAATCTCCACTCCTTCATTGTTCACGATAACCTGTTGCATCACGTCCTCTGTCGATATTTGACAATTGAGATTATCGTTGGCATTATCGTTGAGGTTACGTCCTCCAATGATAACTGGCACATTTTGGGCACCATTGGCTATCTCATATACCTTGTTGCTGCCCACCAGTTCTTTCAACCGCCCGTACACCTGCTGATAGGTCACATGATAATATGCCAGCCTCTCAGGGTCAGCCGTATATTGCAAATTTTCTTCTGTCGCCACAGACGGTATCTCCACCAACGGGAAACGGCATCTGAGGCTGTCCACCCACTTCCTCGCTTCTGCTACTGAAGGTCGACCACCTTCTGTCCTCTGCAAATGAATCTCCAAGTCTGGCTTGTCCGTTTGGAAGATGATGTCGTAGAGGTTGCCCGAAATGTCAAATTCCACCTTCGCCTTTGGTTCATGCTTCTCCACATAGCGATAGAGTGCATTCTTCACGGAATCCAGCCCTTCTTGCGTATGTGCCTTCAGATACACCACAGCCTCACTGCCTGTAATGTCTTTGGTGTGCGAGAGAATGAACTCCTGTGCACCCACCATAGTTGTGTTGGTTTCAAGGCTTGGTTTCACCACATTCATCAGTTCTTGAATCCTCCGGTTATTCTCTTCTGCAGAAATGCCCGCATTCCAATCCACTGTCATCATGGCATCCACTTGTTCCATCTGAGGCATCCGTTCCTTCTGAATGAATGGAAACAGTATGATAATTGTCACCAAGGCAAGCCCTGCGCCCCCAAAACACCATTTGGCATGGCGCAATGTCCACCGCATGGCTGGTTCATAGACCTTCAATAAAAGTTGAGAGTTGACAGTTGAGAGTTGACAGTTTTGGTTATGGTTAGGGTTATCGTTAACGTGATGGTTAAGGTTATAGTAATACACCGGCACCACTATCAACGCCACTATCAACGAAGCAAATAAGGCAATGGTCACGCCCATAGCTTGGTCATAAAACAAAGCCCCTGCTGTTCCGCTGAGGAAAATGAGCGGAATAAACACCGAACAGGTGGTCAGCACTGAACTGAGCATGGGCATGAACACCTCCTTCGTCCCTCGGATGACATCACCCCGTTGCCGGATGTTATCAATCACGATGATGGCATTATCAACAATCATGCCCACACCCAGAATCAGTCCCGACAAGGAAATGACATTGATGGAGATGTCCATCACATAGAAGCAGAGCAACGTGAGAATCAGCGAAAGCGGAATGGAAATGATGATGAGCAGCGGTGTGCGCCACCCTCCGTTGAAGACAAAGAGAATCACGCATGCCAGCAAAGCGCCAAGAATAAGATTCCACTCCAGATTGTTGATGGAGTAAGTCAGCAACTGCGTCTGGTCACGTGTGATGTAAAACTCCACATCGGGATAATCCTTGTGCAGATCCTCTATCAGTGCTTCCATGCTTTCCTGCAAGTCAGCCATCTGTGCGTCATTCTGCTTGATGACCGCCAGCGTGATGGCATCCTTCCCGTCGTGTTTCACGATGCCGTTCCTCACGGCAGGCTTTTCCTCCACTTCACAGATGTCTTTCAGCTGTAACATTCGTCCCTCGTGTTGGAGATAGATGTTTTCAATGTCATCCTTGCCCAATATCTGCGAATCGAAATGGATGCTGTAACGGTAGATGCCGTCACGCACACTGAGTGCTTCGAGCACGATGTTATTGTCGTTGATGGCTGCTTCTATCGTGCGGGTGCTCAGTCCCAGCGACTCCAGTTTGTTCAAGTCAGGGATGCACAGAAGTTCCGTACCCACCGTACCGCTATAATCCACCATCGCCGTCTGCGGCAACTGCTCAATGCGCTTGGCAATGACATTGCGCACCAGTTTGGACAATGAGGCAATGTTTCCCTCTTGCTCCACCACATCGACATAAAATGCAGGAATATCCATCGCGCTCGCTTTCACCACTTTCGGACGTTCCATGTCTTTCGGCATCGAATTCATGGCACGGTCAATCTTCTCGTTCACGTCAATGAAAAGCAGATCCATGTCTGTGCCAGGTTCAAAATACAAGGTGATGGTGCCGGCATCCATTCTCGACACGGTTTCGATGTCTTTCAGTCTTGCCACCTGCGAGAGCTGGTAACGCATGGGCGTGACCATCTGCTGCTCCACCTCGCTCACCGAAGCACCTGGGTTTGACATCTGCACAGTGATTCTCGGTATATCAATCTCTGGCATCAACGACACAGGTATGTACGTCAATGCCAAGATGCCGACAGCCACAAGGGCTATCAGCACCATGGTCACGGCAATGGGACGATGAATCAAAGTTCGTAGCATCTCTTATTTAATTCAACTTTCTGAAGTTATTTTATGGAATATCAATAGTGTCTTTGCCTTTCATTTGGTTTCCACTGAATAAGCAGAGCATTATTATCGTTCTGAAATTGCTTGCACAAATCATATATTTTATTTTCCTTATCTCTTGGCAATTGTTTCTCTATGTTTTTTGCATAAGAATTGACAAATGATGGAATAATTCTGAAAGAAAGGCAATTATCAGCTCTTTGTTGAGGAATTAACATCTGAGAAGCAAAGGGTATGGAGTCATGTACTATTACGTTATAACACTGGCATGTGGCATTTTTCGTATCAAGGCAATACAGTTCTTCTGTATTAGTATTGAACCATAACAATGAGTCCGATCTCTGCATGTTCTGGATAATCCATACTTTATCCATGTTCTCTGCCAGAAAATCATTCGTTTTCAGTTTTTTTCCAGAATACCACTTCTCTCCAAAATCGATTCTGAAAGTTTCTGCAATCTTTCCATCTTCAATCTTGTATAGACAATTGTCAAAAGGCAATGCCGCCCAACATTCACCATGTGTCGTATGGAGGAGTCTGCCCAGACCCATAATTCTGTCTGCCACGACTTTCGATGTCTGCAGAAGTTGTGGCTGTTTATCTAAATGATGTTTATCAAACGTATGTATTTCAAACATCTCGTCTTTATGATTGACGCTCATCGTCAATATATGACTAGAGCTGACGCACATCTCTAATGGCATCAGTGGAATAGGATGCAGGGAGACAATATTAAGTTTAGCATCCAAAACCATAATTGCTGAAGGTGTATCACAAAGCACATATAAAAGACTGTCTGATTCGTCAAAGGACATGTCGGATATGTGAACATATTCATTTCTTCCATGCCCAATGTATTTGTGTGTGGACGTAATTAGACGACCTTGCAAATCATAGCATATAATGACATCGTTAGTGTCATCGAAAACATAGACCCTATCCTTCAAATAGACAAGTTTGTCAGCTTCTCTTATTATGGATTGTGGACCACAATCCTTCAGCTGTATATATTCAAAAGGTTGGGCTAAAGTTGATAATGGAACATAGTCCTGAGTAACATACATCGTAACATCCCTTATATTTCCAATATTTGCAACGGAACAAGAATGACACAATAATACCCCAAGAACCAATAAATAAAATATAGAAGTTTTCATTTTGACTCTTTTAATTATTAATAAGACTCTTTTCTAAAATATTCAGACATTATATCATCTAGACTTTGATGCATTTCCTCTCCCTCACAAGGTATTGGGGTCCTTTTTATTGGAGTTCCACAATTCATCTCGATATTATTGCCAATCAGATTTCCCTCGCCTTGATGTGCTGAACAACACTTTGAAAATGGATAAACAACATAGTTGTCAATTGTATCCTTGCAATGTTCTCTTGCAGTTATTTTGCCTGTTTTTATAAATGAATCACGCCATGTAGGGCCTACGCATGTTACAAGTCCATCTGATGGTGCTTCATCTGCTCCCTTGTCACCACCGTCCTGTGTCAATGCTTCCACATTTTGCATCAGCAGACTATTACTTTCGTATGCATGTGACTCGTATGCCTTCATGCCAACGTATCCTGATACGATGGCACATGCTGCAATGCATGACAGCATCATGATTTTTTTCTTCATGTTAATTGTTTTTTGAATTGTTATTAATAATGTGGGCTGTTGCCCTTTCCTATTTTTCTTCACCCACCCTTACCTCGGTGTCATCCGCCAAGTTCAAATTGCCTGACGTGATGACAATCTCTCCTTCGTGCAGTTCGGTTTCCTTCTTTTTGCATCCGGTGATGGCAAAACTTGTCAGATTGCTGTATGCAATATCCACGTAAGTCCACACGGCACGCTGGGTCTTGGGGTCATAGAGGAAGATGACATGGTAGCCGTCACGCTCCACCACCGCCTCTTTAGGCACCACAAACTGCTGCTCCACCGCATTCTCCACCACCACGCGCACATTCATGCCATCCATCAAGGTGTCAGAAGTGTTCTTCACCCTTGCCTTCACAGCCACCAGCCCTCGTTCATCAATTGTCGGGTTGATTTCCGTCACAGTTCCCTCAAAGGTCTCTTCTTCATGAACGAAAGGCGACACCTTGACTGTTTGCCCTTTCTGGATGAATGCCAATTCTGCCTCTAAAATCTTAAATTCAACTTCAAAGAAAGAGTCATCAATCAGTGTACAGAACTTCGTGCCTGCCTGATGCGGACGTGCCTCCAGATTAGCTATCCTTCCACTGAAAGGAGCATATAATCTGCAATCGTTCAGGGATTTACGTGCTGCCGCTAATTGATATTTCGTGGAGTAATATCCCGAGGTGATTTCTGCTCGATGCAACACGTCTGCAGGCACATGAGCAAGGTCACCATCATAGCCCAGACCAATAAGTTTATCTTGCAGTTCCACCTTTGCTCGTTCCAGGTCATGCTGTGTCTTTTCTAGTTCAGCCGTCTTGTCATGTGTATCAGAGACAGCGAGCAACGCTCCTTGGCTGACACGCTGACCGTTCTGCACCAGCACCCGCTGCAACACCTCCCCTTGTTTGGGACATTGCAGATCAGCCTTGCGGATGGCCACCAAACGACCATTGCACAGTAATTGTTTCTGGAAGACCTGAAGATGAAGTGACATCGTATCTACCTCTGCAATGGTCTGCTCCTGCTCAGCAAAGACACTTTCCTCTTCCTTCTGTTCATTCCCATTTTTGCATCCCATCAGCAACAACAGGGAGCATATCGAATAAAGTCCAATTTTATTCATTTCATTAATCTTTCTTTACTTTTTATTGATTAGCTTATCAAAGTTTACTTCTACGTCCGTCCCCTTTATCCAGTCGTGCAAGGTTGATTTCTGCAACGTGTAGTAGTCTGTCCAGAAAGTCTGCAACTGACTGATGTATTGTGATTTGGCTGATTCCATCTCCTGCTGTGCCGTATTCAAGTCTGTCACCGATACTGCACCCGTTTCGAACCGCCTTCGGGTGATGCCGTAGCGTTCCTCCGCAATCTCCTGTGCCCGCAAGGCATCCCTGCACTGCATCGGTTGGGCGTTGAACTGCAGCACTTTTTTCCGCAAGTCCTGTACATAGTCCAAGTGTGCCTGTTCCAGCCGTGTACGGGTCACCTCCATCCGTGCCTCAGCCATTTTTACCCTGCCTCGACTCACTCCCCAGTCAAAGATGGGCAATGAGAGGGTCAGTCCCACAATCTCGTTGTCACGCAACCGATGGTAAGCGTCATTGAATGTGCTGCCCGTCTGGCTGAAACCCACCTCGCCGCTCAACGTCAGTTGTAGGCCCTTGCTCGACTTTGCCTGCGCCAGAGCCTTCTCCACCTCCAACATCTGTTGCCGTTGTTCCAGCGTGTGTGACGAGTTGGCGATGGCTTTCTGCAACACATCATCAGCATTCAGCAGCACCTCAGGCACCACATAGGGAGGTATCAACTCCGACCTTTCATAGTCCGTCACTCGCAGGTAGGAAAAGAACTGATACATGCGGTCATCCAGCTCCAGCTTTTCCCTGCTCACAGCTACCCGTGCATTAAGCAATGACAATTCCAGTTGCAGCACCTCACTCTTGGTCGTTGTACCTAATTCGAGCCGTTTCTTTGCCATGTCAAACAATGCCTCACGGTCTTGCAGGGTGGCAAGGCTCTGCTTGTAGTCCGATTGAGCCGAGAGCACACTGAAGAATAGTCCAGTCACCCGAAGGGTCACATCTTGCATGGCAGCTAGATAATCTTTTTGTGCAATCTTGTATTCCACGGGGGCCGTCTTCTTCTCCCACTTCAGCGCATTGAACGAGCGCAGGGGTTGCGTGTAGCTTACTCTCAGCGGCTGCGAGTTGAAGGTTTTCTCGTCATAACTGAACTGATCCAGACGGTACAGGTACGACTGCAACGACACCCTACCTCCTGTTGCCGCAATCTGCTGGTCAAGCGACAGAGTGAGGTGGTTGGTCATTGAATTGTTGTTCACGTATGCCACCTGTCCGTCCTCATAGTTACGCACAGCCACAAGCGAGTGATCAAAATTGGCGAGTCCGCCATTCAAGTTCACCGAGGGCAGCAGTTCTGCCTTGAACGACCGGTAGGTCCAGTAACTGGCCATGAACGAAAACCTTGCCAGCTGCGCATCATACGAGTTCTCCTGTGCGATGCGGATGGCGTCAGGCAAAGTCAGTTGCTGGGCTGACGCTGACACACTCCATATGGTAATGAGGATTCCACCTGTCAATAGTCTTTTGAATGATCTCATCTGATGTTATGTCTTATTTTTCCAATTCAATCACTTTTCTTCTTGCGCTGTCTGCCATTGCTTCCGTTGCCGGAGACTTGATCTTGGGTTGCAACGCCATGATTTCTCTTGCCGTTCGTCGCAAGTCCTCCACGTTCCCCGTCTCCTCATACAATCCCATCAACTGATACAAGGGATAAAGGCGGTTGGGCATGATGGCAAAGGCCTTCTTGTAAGCTTCTTCTGCTTCCTGATAGCATTGCATATCACGGTAGTTGTTGCCTATCAGCACCCAAAACATTGGGTCGCTACAGACTTGTGTACCTTGCCTAAATACAGCATTGCTGTCGTTATACCGCTTCGCCTCACGGAGTGTCTTGCCAAAGTCGAACAGAAATGATGCATTATCCATTTCCAAAGGCTTCAGCTCATAGTAATCGTTTATAAACGCTTCATGATGCATACCTGAGAACATCTTCACTTCTTTATCTGTCTCATGGCGACGTTGTATCTCTTTAGCGACGAAGAAGGCTATGGGCACAAGTACCAATAGAAGCATCACCCTTCCAAGTTTACGATGTATGGTTTCTTCATCCTCATCTACATGACTGGCTGCGAAAGCAGACAAAAGGACAAGTATGATTTGATATGGCAACAATTCGAACGGATAGGAGAACATTGAGAAGATAAATAATGATAGCAACCCATAAAATAAAGGCCGGCTCGCATTATATAGCTTCTTCATCACGAGTACAGCTGTTGCCACGCATAGCAATGCACCTACCAATCCTTGCTCCACCAACACTTTCAAGAAGTCGTTGAAGGCGAAGTCTGTCACGCCACCAGATGTGAACAACCAAGATGTGGGATGTTCCCGATACAATTCAGCGACACCATCTGCACAAGCAACACGGAAACCACCCATACCCACGCCCAGCCAAGGCTTGTGCCACCATGCCGTAAGGGATGCTGTCCATGTCAATATGCGTCCATCTGCCGAGCCCTGTTTGGCAAGATAGAAGCCCACCGCAGACACTACAACACCTATCCAGACCGTCCAACGATACTTCCAATACTTCTGACGATATAGCCACAATGCGATTGTCCCCACCGCAACAAGGGCGGCACGGCTCCAGGTGGCAGGCAAAAAAAGAAGCATAAAGGCTGTCATGCACCAAACTGCAGTTCTCAACCGCCCTTCAATAAGTTCCTGTGTCCACCCCCATCCTATCACGGCTGCCATCATCAAATAGGCAGAATAAGGACCTGGGTTCTGGAAATTTCCCGTCATCAGATATTGTGAGTGACGGCTTACTCCACTCACTAACTGCCACATACCTAACACTGCTTCATACACACCACACAGCATGAGTCCACCGATAAAATAGACTGGTGACAACTTTGACCACGCAAAAATTCCTCTCAAGGTCGCATACAGCAATCCCATCCCTATCATCTTCAAAAACTCTGTTCCACAGGCATACTCTCCTCCCATCCACACACGTCCCATCACATATATCATCCACATAGCCACCAACACATCCACCCAATTCCACCGAAGCCTGTTGCCTCCAGTCAGCAGATGCAGGACCACAGCAATCAGCAACAGCCCCAACACACTCCAGCCCAACACTACGTTACTCTCCGTCCAGCGTACCTCCACATTCATCACTGTCAGCCACAACAAGAATGTGACTGTCATACAACCAACAATGCTATGTATGCATTTCCTCATCATAATTTATTTTTCTTATATATATAATCCACTACTCCCACTACATATTCCTCTGGCACCAATCCCCAATAGCGAGAATCGTTAGAATCTAGCACATTGTCACCTGCCATGAAGTAGTAATTGTGCTGCCAGCAATGCCGCTTCAGGGGCGCATCGCCAGCCCAGACCTCGCCTGTGTCCCAATCGCAGGTGATAGGCTTTCCTGTCTCCCATGCAAGAAAGATATTGTACAGCGTTGCTTCGTAAGGTGTGACATTCATGATGTCTCCCTTTCTTGGCATGTACATCGGACCGAAGTTCCGTATAGTCCATCCAAACCGCCCATGGTGAGGGATAGTCGGCAACAAGGGTTGCCACAGCAAGGAATCAGGTGTATTCTCCAATCGCTGTTGCTCTTCTTCCAATCCCAGCACCCCTTCAAAGTTGTTATTGCGATAGTGCCCATCCACAATGCTCAAGCTATCGCCTGGCAAAGCCACGACACGTTTGCAAAACACGTTGTTAATGACAAAACTGATGCGCCATTCATGATGTGGAAAGTTGAACACCACAATGTCGTTATGGCGGAGCGGTCTCATCCCCTTTGTGCGCCAAGATTCCAGTTCCTGTCCTGCGAGGTCAAAGTCCAAGTTGGAGTAGATTCTTGCTCCCATCAGCAGTTTGTTCACGATCACCTTGTCCCCAGGCTCCAATGTCGGGCACATCGACGAAGTGGGGATTGTGAAGTAGTCGAACACAAGGCAACGCAGCAGCAGCCACACGCCATAAAGCGTCGGCACCGATAGGAATCCTGTCAATATGTACTTCAACCACTTATACATTATACGTCTTTATCTGTTGATTGTTTATAGGTCAGCGTTTAGAGTTATTCATGAATCCGGCATGAACCAAAACAAAAAGCACCAAGGCAAGCATCCACAGCACCATACTTTTCACAAACGAGCCTACTGGTGTGAAATGCACCAATTCACCGAAACATCCACATGACTCCACACTACCGAACATCGTTGGGAAAAACAAATTGATACCAGTTAGCCAGACAAAGAATGTGAGCATCACCAAAGAAAGGATGCTCATCCATCTGAGCATTCTTTTCCTGAATGCCAGCATTCCCACCAACAGTTCCGATGCACATACCCCAATGGCACATGGCATATTCCATCCATGCAACCATTGGGGCATATACAGGTCTATGTACTCATCAACCTCCATTGCAAAGGTGCCAATGCTGATTATCTTGAGCAAACTGGAGGCAATGAATGTCACTCCAAGCACCATTGTCAGCATACGTATCAACATTTCCTTAAGTCTTCTTTCTTTTCCAAAAATCATTTGTCTTTTAATGAGTGTAACCTTTATCCTCGACCCGTGCAGGAAACAATCTGCGACAGGTCACGCAATGCCAAAGAATGCTTTGTTTACATCTAATCCATCAGTATCCTCTCCTCATTTTGTACGGATGATTTTATCTTACTTCTTTCGTTGCTTTTCTCTCTCAATCACCTTCTGAAGCAATTTCTCCATCTTCTCATTCTTAAATGGATCGCCAACTAATATCACACTATCGTTTTCATCCAAAAGAAATGTATGATAAATTCCTTTTAAAGGAATGTGAGGATTCTCTTTTATGAAAGCGTCCAATGAATCCAAATGAACATATGCGGTTAGGTCCTTTTATGGAGACACAAGAGAAAGTTGTAATAGTCTGAATATTATCACTCTAGGGGTTTGAGTTGGCATATGCAGAACTTCCATCATTTGAGATATAGCGATGCGTGTTGAAGTGTACTGGTTAGTCCCATCATTACTTTTAATTATCTGGATTTATAAATAAATACACTTCAAAGATTCTTTCCTTGCAAAGTCCAAAGAAGAGTCCATTAAGATCATTGTTTTCTATATTCATATTTAGGAATTTATATTCCTTGTTCTCTATTATATATATATGTTCCTTCATTTCTGCTTCAAACAGATGGGCATAATATTCCACTTTGTTTTTTTGTCTTTCGTCAACAATAACAATCAGGGGAGTTGTACAACACCTTTCATTTTTTAATAAACAAAAATTGTAAAGTTGTGCGATACATAATGAGCATGACGAATTAAGGGCGTACAGCAAAACTGTATCATTATTGCAAATTTGCAGCAATTCAGGAACACTTGCAATTTCCATCCCTTCCTGTTTATAAGGAACGGCTAAATGTTCTTTTTTCAATGCATCAACAAATCCTTGCAAGGAGCATGCATTTTCCTGAGAACCTTGGCATGCCATACAACAGACAATACAAATGAAACACAAACATTTAATTTTCATCTTTTTGACGTTTTAAGTTTTACTAAAATTGTATTACCATCGTCATCTACCCTTGTCGCATAAAAAGTATCTTCATCATATCCTTTCGATATTGAGCGATAAAATTTCTCTAATTGATATGCTTTTATTAGATTTCCATTCCAATCATATTTAAGAATATACGAATGGAAATCCGTCATTGATCTCGAACTATATAGATAGTCTCCTATATATAGAAAGTAGACAAAAGCTGCATCCATGCAACAACAGATATATGCACAAGGGACTCTGCCTTTAAACGCAACCTCTGTCACACTGCTATTCTTTCTTTTTGTAAAGGAGTATTCAGGGAATAGTTCTATAGGGCCAACAATTTCTTTCTCCAACGTAATGTCATCATTATCATCATAGATTTCAATAACTGACTTGTTTTTATTAGCATACATAAATTTTTTTAATTTGCTATTATACAAGAGCATACCTTCACCACCAATGTTCCATGTATCATATTTATATTTTTTTACGTCAACAGATTGTTGCCATTCCTTCATTTCGAATAATCTCTTCTCCCCTTGTTTTATATTATTAAGATCATCGCGAATATAAAAAGGATCAGCTATAACATATTCACCTGTTGAACGAGCCGATATAGATGTAATACCGGAATTCTCATATTTCAAAAAAGAAGAGGGAGCACATTGATTCTTCAATAAAGAATCAATCTGTATACTCACTAATTGTCCCTTTATGTAATCATTAACGATTAAATTATCACGTTGGAGCAACAATTCAGCACTTAACATTTCTCCATGTCCATTACCATATTTAATCATTCCTTTCATGTATTCACCAGACAATTTGTAAATACCTAAAAATGGAATATCTGGATCCTCATAATTTAGTAATAGAACGAAACTGTCTTTATAAACGAACAACTCGCGGGATTCCATAAAGGCATTATTCCGATAAACCGAGTCTTCATACAACCAAAGAGCTGAGTCCAAAACAGATGGATTAATTGACGTAATTAGTTCCTGCCGTTCATTCATGCAACTGCATATCATGATACAGCATAATATAGTAAAACATTTGTGCATCATTCTCGTTTCTATTTTCAATTTACTTTACAAGTATTCAAAAGATGATGATTCGTGGCTAGCAAGAAAACTATTATAATGATAATTCTGATACTAACCCCGAATTCATCATCCAAAACAATCAGAAAACCTCTCGCTTTGTTTTGATTAAAATGCGAGAATTATTCTATTCTTTCTTCATCAACTTCATATCTTGACAATAGATATGATTATCTCCAATGCTAAAACCACATTTCATAGTTTCCGCTTTTTCACAAAGAGGCTTCTTGTTGCTGTCATATATTTGACATTCTTTACGAGACAATGCTTCAACATCTTCCATTAATATCCCCCTATCCCTTGCTAAAACAGTCTTGACGCCATAATAGGAGCACCAAACAAAAAGACTCGAAGAAACAGCCAAGATTGATACAATTAACTTTTTTTTTCTCATAATAAAACTTGATTATTATGTTATTCCTACTCTTTCAGCTTTTCGGATTCCGCTTTTATGATAATTTGGGATTTTACTCTAAACCATTCTCACTCGTATGGTCTTTTAACGTTAGGGTTAAGGTTGTCATTAAGATTCCTACCACCACACCTGTTCACCTTTTTCATACGTGAAGATGCGTTCCTCATGCCCCTTGGTTTTGTCACGGAGCACATACAATCCACCACTGGGGACGTTCTTGAAGGTGAGCACATTGCTGGCTGCTATCTGCGTGTCCAAAAGTGCCCAGTCACCATCCTTCCAATAGACAAGTTCATATTCATCGCCTATCTCCACGCCATTGCCATCGTTTCGAGGAATGAATTTGAACTTGCTGATTTGTTGTGGTAAAGAGAGTTTCAAACCTACCCAATGACCATCGGGACTGACTCCACTGAAGCCAGTGAGGATATCACCGTCAAAGACTGTTTCCTTGCTTGCCCAAGGATCACCCTCGGTGCCGATGATGGTGCCTGACAGCTTTGTGCCGTCTGTACCGTAGAATTCAAGTTCGTTAATGTTGCAATGAGAACCCATCGGTCCGATGTAGCGCAGGTAACGATACTTCCCCTCATCATTGACGGGTATCTCATACCAGTTGCCATTGGTCAAACCCTCGAACGTGTAGAAGGTCTTCGCATCGGAGAAATCGGGCAGATTCGCCCCTTGGAAGCGGCCTCCCGACATACGGGCGTTGAAGTAATCTTCCTTACCCATGAAGGGATATTTTCGCAACAATTTGAGTGTGGCTCGCTTCTTCTCGTTGCGTTGGATGGTCTGGACAGTTCCATCACCCTTGATAAGAAATGGTTCACCAAAGGGAACGATTTTTCCATGCTCATAGAAAGCCGCCATATAGACGATGTTGCGTCCCATGGAGGTGAAGGTGACTTTTCCGTCACGAATGTTGCCATAAAAGACAGGTACCCAGTTGCGGTTGTCAAACACACAAATGTAGGCAATATGCTTATCGGCATATTTCATAGGTACATCGCGCATCACGTCTGTGGTCTCATAATATTCGTCGGTGACATCCGTGAACTTAGGAGCGTTGAAGAGATTGGGCACATCCTCCTCATGTTTGAGGTCGTTGGCATACTGCTCGTTCAGCTGAAAACGGTGTCGGAACACCTTGGGCTTCTTGTAACTGTGGTAGTAGTGTACGGTGTCGGCAGGGGCGCATCCCATGTAGAATGGCGTAGCCTTGCCATCGGGCAGGACTATGACAGGCCATGCGTGGGAATTACTACGGTTGCCCCAATGAGGGGTGAAATCGACAGTAGCAGGAATGCCGAGGCTACGGCAGAGATAGACTGTGTAGTCTGCTTCGTCACGGCAGTTGCCAGTCTTGCCAATGAGCAAGGAACTAGCACGGGGTGGCAGGGGGCTTTCGTAACCAATCCACTCAAATTGCCCCGTAATATCGAACAGGCGTAATGCCTCAGAGAGGGCACTGCCCATACGAAATAATTTGTTGGGGAAAGGATTCTTGCCTTTCCGTTCAATTTTCCACAGCTGCGTGTCCTTGCCAGTGAAAGGATTCTGGACAAGGGTGTCAATCTTACCAGCAGACTTAGCTTCGAGGAAGAGACCACTGTCCTTGTTCATCATACGGTAGTACCCATCGCCCGTAGGGAGGAAAATCCATTTTTGGTTGCTGCCATTGAGAGCATGGTATAGTCCGACAGGGGAATTATGTTTGACACTGCAGTATTCCGTTTCCAAGCAGAAATCAGAATCTGGATTACAAACGGAGATACCCCAACAGGCATAGCCCTTGTAATCAAGGCGTAACGATTGAGTGTTGTCACCTTCTACGTAATGCTTGAGGGTGGCCACACAGGGAAGGGAGTCGGGGTGCAGTCCAATAGTCAAATAACGTCCCGTCTTCTTGTTGCTGATTTGGCAATAATCGTTGGAATAGTCCTCGGCACACTCTGGATGATAGGGTTCACTTGCTGTCACTTGCAGGTAATCCAGTCCTATTGTGTCGCCAGCGTAGGCAAAAGTAAGGGTATTGACACCCTTCTTCAAGGTGATGAGGGTTGCACTACGACTGGTCAAGAAATTCTTGAGCGAATTGGCAGGATGCAGGGGAGCGCTTGGAACAGGCTTACCATTGAGGGCCAAAGCAATCCGTGCCCGACGGGCTGTGGTGGTGTAGCGAAGGAAAAGCACCTTGCGTGTCTCGGCAGGGACGGTATAGGTGTATGCGACCTTCGCCCCCTCATGATCGAGCATGACCATCTTGCCCTCCGAGGCACTCTCTGTCTCGACGACAACGCCTGTGACATTGACATCTTCAGCCTCCAATTGTTCACCACGCTTGCTCCAAACGGCTTGCTCGGTCAGATAGGGATACGTTTTGGCGATGGCTGCGCGCCAGTCGCTGAGAGGCTCATTGAGGATACGATAAGGAAGGACGTAATTGAAGAAAAGGTCTTCATCGTAGTCATCTTGCCACAAAGAGCGCCGCCATATGCCACAAGCCTCGTTGATGGCGCGGATAAGATAATCAGCGTTGACGGACTGGATGTCAATGGCAAAACGTTTGTCAGCAAAACGGATGCTGTCGGTCAGCTCCTTGAAGAACTGATTGCGGTCAGGCAAGGGTTCGTCAGACATCTGAAGATAAGCACTGTCGTATGCCTCGACAGCATTACCCTCATAGCTGTAATGGTAGGGCATATTCTCAATCAGGAACTTGGCTGCACGATACTTCAAGGGGTCAGGGTCGTCCTTGAAGTACGCCAGCACTTTCTCCATCTCCGCACGGTTTTTACCTGCCTGCTGAAGGGAACGGCCAAGACGCCTGTCACATGCCGCACAAAGAAGGAGTACTATAAGAAGGGTGTATATGCTAACAATTCTCATTTGCTCTTCTTTGTTATTCTCGTTTATGAGAATACTCTTTCTTTAATGATGCGATGGTCTTTTTGTATAATTGAGTAAGTTTCTCGTTTCCGAATGGCTCACCCACCAACACAATCTTATTCTCTCTATTCAGCAGGAAGGTCTTGTTACGAGTTAAAACATTAAGTTCGTTTGCAACCATAAAAGTATCTGTCGAATAAAACAAAAGTGGAGTTTCCAATTGTATAGAATCTTTCATACCAATTAATTCCTTGGAGTCTTCTGTCTGCACAACAAGAATATAGGATACATCTTTATTAATAGTTTTGATACATTCACCCCAGTCGCGTATTGCTCTAAGTCCGCATTCTGTACATGGGAGATTATCAATAAATGTGATGACCTTTATATTGTCATATTGCAACAAATGCTCACATAATGAATCATTTGAAGAAAGTATTTTATATCCAGAAGGGAACACGATTTCCCGTCCTGTCATCTCCTTTATCTCATCCGCAATACGATTGTCATTATTGCAAGAATAACATACATAGAGCATTAGGAAAATGTAAAGTAAATAATATCTTTTCATCCTTTTTGCCATTATATGCATTTTGAGAGATTGTATTTGTATAAACAATTGTCCATGCCTAATCCATACAAGCACTTCCCTTCTTGGGCAATCGCCACGCCTGCAATCGGTTCACGAACGGCAAAAGAGCACAACAGTTGCCCTTCCCAGTTAAATACACTTATTGTAGGTTTATACATAAAGACTTTCTCATATTCACTCATAGAGAGTTGCCCATCTTGGCAAATAACAATATAATCATCACTGACATTACAACACGTGTTGTATATAAACAATTTATCAAATTTCGAATCATCTTTTATCTTTCCAAGATTATCTATATGATTAAAGTCATATGAAGCCTCATTCTTTACTCCAATTGTTTTATGAGAAACTAAATCTATAATAGTAAACAAGCCTATATTACCATGCACCTCCACAATTTTACTATGATCAGGCTTTATCTGAGACATGATATTATAGGCATACCGCAAGTACCGGTCATCTCCACTCACTATCTGAGGATATACACTCATTACCTGCTTATTCTCTTTTGTGGTGATAACACAGGGAGGGTTACTGAATCCATCTCTCACATCTCCATCTCCAGAAATTCCCTTGTGCAGAATATAATCGTTTCCACCGACGGCATAACATCTGTATCTATCAACATTAGAATTATCAAGAGAATACTCAAAAGAATTACTATAGACAAGCCCATTGTCACGGATGGATTTTGTAAGATTGTAATTTATCATTTTCATTCTGTTTTCATCTTGAATGTGCATGATAACATTACCATCTCCATCATGATCCATTTGACAATACCTAATAGAACCCAATAATTCATTTCGTGCATTGCCATATCGTCCAAAATGTGCAATGATAGAGTCTTGGGGAATGTCATAAATCAACACCAAAGAATCATCCTTGTTTGAAAAGAGAACAACTAAAGAGTCAATGCACTCTAAACCACAAAGCCCCATCTGGTCATCAGGCTGATATACCAGTTCTCCCTGGAGAGTGTCAAGGTTATTCCCTATTTCATAAGAAACAATTTCATCTACTTGGTAAAACCTGACATTATTAGAACATGAATAATTAAACATGGAAAGCACTATGGCTTCCAACAGTATTAATATGCGGTGTTTCATACAATAACCAGTGTCAATAATAGTTGTTATTTCCAATGAAAGAGAATAATTAATAATGACTTTTGGGGAAGCACCAGCCATATCTCTGCTGTGTACTTGCATCTAAATTCTTTCGTGGTCCAGTACACCAACACTGCGATTTGCGCTGCGCTGATTTCTCTTCTTTTAATTGTTCTGCGGTCTGATATGACGTACAACATGGATTACAAATATTCCCTTGCCCCCATTGCCATGGCGTAACTGTAGCCACAGGACATGGAATCGTTCCACAGTTAACAGGTTCTGGATAATGTCCACCCCCACTACCATTATCACCATCCTGACTCAATGCTTCAATGTTCTCCATCATCAAAGAGTTATTGACGCTTCCATACGTACCATACGCTTTCCAAGCACCGAAACTGGATGCTGTCACAGCGACCACCGCAAGAGTGGATTTCAAAATATTCATCCTTATCATCAGTTTTATTTAGCTTATTACCTAATTTTATACAAAATCAGCAATGGATTCGAATCATCTTTATATGATTCAACGACTTCTTTCAACTCTGATTTGGGGAATGCCGACATATTTCCCGTTTTTTCTTGATAGTTCTTGATGGAAGATGGAAATATCAGAAAAGCGACACGCCCTTCTTTGCTTTGCAAAGGAACCATCAAGGATGTGGAAAATGGGATATAGTCATTATTCATTCGATCATACAGATGGCATTTTTCATGTCTCCTGTCAACAACAAAGGTACCAGACTCATTTGTGTTAAACAAAAGCAAAGAATCTGATGCACATGCGTTCTTCAACATCCAATGCATTTCTGTGTTTTGAAGGTCATACAAATCTAGTTTAGAGGAGTTATCAAGACTCTTCCAGTCATCTTCAAAATCAATCGAGTATGATTTAATTGTACCATCATACAGAATCTCTTTCATTACATTCTGAAAAGGAATACAGAAAAAACATCCTCCATTTTTTGTCAAAGAATACCCCAGGATGTCCACTCCTTGTATTGTGCTCTCAGTCGTCACTACGGGGACCCCATTTTCTCCAATATTATCTTTATTATATCTGATCACTTGCCGTTTCCTCGAGTCCGAAGGATCAAAACAGTAAAAATATGCATATTTACCCCATACTGTAAATTCCAGAGTGAAAATGGACATATTGATACTTTCCAACAAATTCAAGTTCTCATCAAAAATCAGTAATTTGTTAGGAATCTCACAATATACATATATGTTGCCATTCGTGTCATCAATAGCGATATCTCTCAACTTTATGTATTCGGATGCTCCTCGACCAATCATTTTTTCAGTCGACTTCATGAATTGACCATTTGAATCAAATAATAAGACCTTATTGAGGCTATTATCCAACACAACGATTTTCTCGCCAACCAAACAGACCTTACTCATTGTATTAATAACGGCTTCATTAGGTTTATTGGAGAGAGGTATCACTCTCATATCACAAAGATAATCAGATGCATTTACAATTGAGTGGTGTTTCAAAACAGGAAACTCCACATCACTAACCAGTTTTGAAGATGTGCATGAAACGAATAATATCACACACATCATGCAAATAGACTTCATTACATTCATCATCACTGTTGTAGATTGCGCCATAGTTCATAAAGACTTTGAATTGCATCTGAATAACTAACGTGGGCGACTCCTCCACACTCCTCCTCTGAACTTTTAACTATTGAAGGCATGAAAGAGCTATTATTCCCTGTTTCCTTACCAGAATGAGGATAATAAGCATAGCATTTTTCATATGCGTATTTCTCAACGATATCGAAACTAATTTCCTTATCTTCTTTCTTAGAAGTCTTCCCTTCAATATGAACATTTGTGGTGAAATTTCCCACCATAATCCCAGTCGTTCCCCAATCGTTATTACCCGAGCAAATCACGAGAGTTCCTGACGGAGCATCACCAGGATTGCTATTATCCCCTCCTCCGCTCAATGCTTCCAGATTCTCCATCAGCAAAGAGTTATTGACGCTTCCATACGTACCATACGCTTTCCAAGCACCGAAACTGGATGCTGTCACGGCGACCACCGCAAAAGTGAATTTCAAAATCACCTTTTTCATAATTATTATGTTGTTATATCATTTTCCTACTCGTATCGTTTTTCGGTACCACGCCTTTGTACCTGCCTGGTCAGCAGTCTATACTTTTTTTAATCCATTCTATTTAGTCACTCACTGCGATTCTATCTATTTTCATTTTCTGTTTCAATATGGTTCGGATAATATGCACAGCAACAACAGTGACAAGGATGGGGGCTGTCTTCTTAATCAATATAGTTCTTATAATATCTTTCGACTACTTGATGAATATATTCGTTGTCCTTCTTGCTGCACTTACGTACATATTTATTGAATTCCGTCTCTTTCCCGTATTCCAATTTGCGAAGTTGGCGAAGACGTTCCATTGCATTCTTCTCATCGATGCGATTGTAATGCAGATTGAAGAAAAGTTGTTCCACATCGTGGAAATAGTTCTGATAGAACATGCCAATGGCATCCAACTTACTCAACTCTTCCTCACTTTGGAGGAAACGAAGAATGTCGGACTTACAGGACAATATCGCCGTCATTATCACCAAGGCTGCGGGAGAGACCCAGGATTCATATTCCCTGAAGAAGGTTGCTCCAATGCCCACAAAGAGCAAAAGGCTGTCCACCCCTCGGCTCCACTTCCTCTTGCGATCTGTGTAAAGCAACGCCTCATTGAAGTATGTTAGTGCCTTCTTGAGTTCTTCCCACAAAATGTTCTCGGTTGCACTCAGGCTATCAACCCCTTTAACCGCTTTTTCTTTTGACATATTTAAATTGTTTTTTGACTGGGTATTTCTTTTTTCCAATTTTATCGCATCTGATGATTTTACCATTAGGTAATAGTATCTCTTTCAGAACAATTTCTTTTATCAATCCACGTTTTCTTATCTCTTTAAGATACCTCAGATTATTCCTTCGCCTCTGTCCCCATCTTCCTGGAGGAGGATCTATCGGAGGTATATCTGGAACAGCATATACAATATTATACTTATTTGCTGAAGTCATCACTTTTCTATCCATATTGTAATATTGAGTTTTCTTTTTCATTTTATGATGTCCTTTCTGAATTTTGGCTACAAATATACAATCTTTATTATATATATATCAAAAAA
>Ga0326511_10001012_pt1 | contig 23935 bp, 30 predicted proteins | sample 0_2496_0518_D_FD_203701 | JGI IMG/M metagenome (GOLD analysis project Ga0326511, IMG submission 203701) | Bovine rumen microbial communities from UC Davis, California, United States - 0_2496_0518 | ecosystem: Host-associated > Mammals > Digestive system > Stomach > Rumen | place: USA...
TAAGGATGAATTGTTTACACTTAATCTTGGAAATTTTTCATTTAATAAATAATAAAAGAGGACTAGCTATCTAGTCCTCATTTTATTAAAATATTAGACTTCCCTTATCGTCCCACTTCGAGTACAGCTTACAGTTTGGCCTGAGGATAAGATACTTTAATGCCTGTTTCTTCTCACAGTCCTTAGCCATACAATCCTCATCAATAACCACTGACATTTCATCTACCGAATAACGGTCATTCCCATACTCAAGAGTATCAAGATACTTACCCAGAACTTTAACATAGCTATTAAGTGCATCAAACCACGTTGCACCATGCTTACCAGTCTTAAGCTCATGAGCCTTTATCCATTCATCTTGCTTAGTACTTCCGCCATTCACCCAGACTGGGAGATTACTGGTATACATCTTTCTGAATGTAACCTGGTCAGCACCAAGCCTCTTACAGAAAGCAAAGATAGAACTAATCTTTGGGTCATTATTTGGGTTACCCTCTGAGAGGAATAACATGTCGGTCATATTCAATGAAAGACGTAAATTCATATTATAATGCTTAATCCATCCACATAGTCTTGGGATATCAATAACATTATGTCCAGAATTAATGATGTCAGCATTAACGTTGATGTCAGTAAGACAAGCTATTGAAAGGCTGATGGTTGAGATACCAAAATCCCTTAGCTGTTTTACATCTTCCTCCGTTAAGCCAGCACCAGTTGTCTGCATTTCTATGTTCCTGAATGGTTTATCGAGTCTCCCATTCAAATACACAAACTTATCGATAAATCTCATATTTTGCTGAGGTTCACCCTGTCCAGTAAGCATAACAGTATTACAACCATTATCTCTTGCAAACGAAAGACGCTTGGCGTATTCTATTTCAAAATAGTCACCATAATCAGTTGTGTCACCAATGAGATTAGGATAGTCATCCTTCCTCATTCGACTAACACAAAATTTACAATTGTTCATACATCCCTTTGTTGGGACAACTATAGATAATGACTGTATTACCATCTTATTTAAGTTTTTCTTCTATTTGTTTCTTTCTGAACTTATCAATCTTATTATTCATGATGATTTTTTTGCATTCATCAATAAATTTCTCAAGTTCCTTTGAATTTGGACAAGCAGAAAGTTCTATATCTTTATCTTCTATTTTATCTGACAAATAAATATCAGGTACAAACCTTGGTGTAGAGAATTTATCAACGACAATTGAATAACTATCGCCAAGAGCTGATTTATGTCTTAATTTACCCTTATAATATTCATCATATGGTTTGAGATTATCAGCAATCTCAGGGTCTGTTTCCATTAACAGCATCTTCTTATGATAATCAATAAGACTATCAAGGGTTTCCTCAGATGGCCAACTACATTGGGTTTTAATGGATTCTAATTCATCCTTAATTCCATTTTTAACCCTTTTTATATGATTTTCATGCTCTTCTTTTTTTGCTGCATTGTCTGCAAGAGCAGATATTCCCATGCCAAGCATGCATATTACTAAGAGTACTAGTAGAAAGAATACTATTTGTGGCATAATTTCACATCAAATTACCGTTTTTCTCTAAAACAGTTCCGTTAAAAATATCAATAGTGAATGGACGCTGTTTACGCTTAAATTCAGAACGTACACTACGAAGAATTACAGCTTCAACTGTGTCCTTACCATGCTTCTCACAAAGGTGTTTGAATATACCATGTTCAAAGTCCCCTGTAATCACATCATCTTTAATACGGTGGTCAAGACCAACCCAGGCATGTAGAATTTCATCCACATCATCATATGTCTTTCCTGGGGCAATCTGAGCAAGGTCACCACCTTCCTTAACACCATTACCATCAGTCGGCATAAGCGCAATTGATGCTTCAAGAGCCTTGGAATCCTTATAACGATTTTCCTTCAGCCATTTTGCAAGACCATAAACCTCATGCTTCCAGAGACAACCAATTGGATTGAAATCTGCTTCATCACCATGAATTGTCCAGAAGCCCAAGAAATGTTCGGTAAGGTTATCTGTGTCCATTACAATACCCCCTTCCTTAGAAGCAATATCATACAGAGTAATCATACGAAGGCGAGCTTTAATGTTACCCTGTGAAATGGGCGTTGAATCCTTTCCAGCTGTTTCCTTACAGAACTTCTCCATCACCTCAAACGTAGGCTGGAGATTAACTTCCTTAAACTTGGTACAGAACTCAGTACCAGCCTGTTTAGCTGCACTGGTTTCATCCAACTTATTGGTTGTGCAAGGTAGGCTAACACCAATAAGAGGTACATTTACCTGTCGGCATAATGCTGCAACAACTGTAGAATCTATTCCACCACTAAGACCTAATACAAGGGCCTTAATGTTATACTTCTTAACATAATCACTAATACCTTTAACAAGGTTCTGATTAACCTTTGCATAATCCAAAGGTTCTATACGATAATAACTTGGCATATTTTAATGTTTTATTTTGTCATAAATTTATAAACTTCGGTTTTAATTGCCTTATTGATATTGGCATATATAGTCTTAAGTTGCTCCTGGAATTTTGTATTTTGTTCCCTGAGTTTTCTATTATCCTCTCCAATACGACTAATTTGCTCCTTCAGTCTTTCATTCTCGTGCTTAAGATTTTCCATTTTAGTAAGTTCTTTGCGCAGAGAAAGCAGTTTTTTAAAGGCATCCTCAGCAGCAATTTTTTCACATACAAATATGACATCTGTATTATCCTTTCTTGCCCAACCAGCACAAGAACCACATTTACAAGCATGAGATAAGCACAGCTTTCTACCATCCTTATTCAGGCTACATAAGCTACATTTTGCAAATGGTGATGCTGAATTACGACCAACTTCAACTGCTTTATATTTTATCCCGCAAAACTCAAAATAATCATTAGCTTTTACAAAATTTTCCATATAATATACTTTTTTGCAAATATATCAAAAAAATCTGGAATAAAAAAATATTATTCCAGACTTTTAACTATTTTTCACCAATCGGCATAATAACAATCAATATAATTGGTTGGGTCATACCATTGACCAGCAGAATCCTTTATGAGGCCCTTAGCAAGTTTCTCCTGTATTTCTTCCTTAGTTTCCCTATGGCCTCTTGAAGGACGGTTTTCTGATAGTTCATTGGTTGGGTAATCACCACACCCCATAGAAACACTAAAATCACTCATAACTGTTAGTTTGCGATAAGCAGACAGTAGTCCTTACGTCCCTTTTGCAAGAGCAGATACTTACCACCGATAAGGGCAGATTCTGTTAAGGTATCCTTTTCGTTAGTAACCTTACTCTTGTTGATAGAGAAACCATTGGCCTTGATAAGTTTTCTGGCCTCACTCTTAGAAGGTACTTTATCGTGCAATGCAACAATATCAAGAACCGTAACACCACTAGCGAAGTTTTCCTTTGAAACTTCAACCTTTGAAACACCATTCATTGCACCCAGCAATGTCTTTTCATCGATTGATGCAAGCTGCTCAGTAGTACCCTTACCAAAGAGGATGTCAGTAGCCTCTACAGCCTTGTTGTAGTCCTCCTCAGAATGTACAAGACAGGTCATATACTTTGCAAGCTCCTTCTGCAAGAAACGTGCTGATGGGTTCTCACGATGTTTCTCAATCATCTTCTCAATCTCATCGAGAGGAATGAGTGTAAACAACTTGATATAGCGTTCTGAATCCTCATCAGACTGATTGAGCCAGAACTGGAAGAACTCATATGGGCTTGTCTTCTCTGGGTCAAGCCAGATGTTACCCTTCTCTGACTTACCGAACTTTGTACCGTCAGCCTTGGTTACGAGTGGCCATGTCAGCATACATGCATCGTCCTTACCAAGCATCTTACGGATAAGCTCGATACCAGTTGTACCATTGCCGTACTGGTCACTACCACCAATCTGAAGCTTACAGTTGTACTTCTTGTACAGCTCAACGAAGTCGTAGCCCTGGAGCAGCTGATAGGTAAACTCAGTGAATGACATACCACTACCCTCACGCTCAAGACGCTTCTTAACAGAGTCCTTTGCCATCATGTAGTTAACGGTAATGCACTTACCAACCTCACGAGCAAAGTCAATGAAAGAGAAGTTCTTCATCCAATCATAGTTGTTAACCATGATAGCACCGTTGTTGAAGTCAAGCAACTTACTTACCTGGTTACGAATACCCTCAATGTTGTGGGCTACGGTCTCAGGACTAAGCAGCTTACGTTCCTCTGACTTAAACGATGGGTCACCTATAAAGGCTGTAGCACCGCCCAAAAGCACGATAGGTTTATGGCCATATGACTGAAGAAGCTTGGCAGTTGTAAACGCCAGCAAATGTCCAAGATGAAGGCTATCAGCAGTAGGGTCAGTACCTACATAGAATGTTGTTGGTTTACTAAGCAACTCCTCAAGGTTGCCTGATGTGCTTGCATACAAGCCTCTCTCTTTAAGCTCTTTAATTAATGGATTCATTTTTATAAATTTATTTTATTCAACATAAACAAATAATCTTCTCTTAGTCAATATAGAAGTAGTAATAAAGGCTTTCTGTTCCTCGGAAATATCGTGCTTCTGTTTTCTCCTTTGTCTAGAGTTTCCGCCTTTATTCCAAGAACTATTCTTCCTATTTTTACTCTTATTACCTTTATTTTTTTTCTTCTTAAAGAACATATACTACGCAAATTGTTACCTTGCAAATATATCAATTTTTCCCCTTAAATCAAAATTACTTAACTCTATTTAACAAAAAAAGGAGTAACTTTCATTACTCCCCTTTTTATTTTAGACCTTAATGTAATTAAGAATCTCCTGGTTAAGAGCCTTCATTACAAGCTCCTCAGCAGTTGGCTGACGAACCTCTCCAGTCTTCTCATCCTTGATAGCATCCTCATTAAGCAGCATGCTAATGATTGAACCATCAAAGCCACTGAAGAAGTAGCAACCCTGCTCATTTGCAGTGCCCTCATAGTCGGTGTTACCGTATCTAGCAGCACAGTCCCACCAGATGAACTTCATGTTGTCCACGAACTCAGCTGGGAATACCTTCTTCAAGGTGTTCTTAGAGTACTCATAATTGGTTGGCTCTGTACGTGATGGTCCACGCCAACTATATGAAACTGGGTTAAACTGCATATCAGATACCACAAGGATAGTCTGTGGGTAATCCTCAAGAGGAATCTCTGGGTGATTCTTACGAATCTTCACAATCTCCTCCACGATTGACTGGAAGTTAGTACCACCAGCTGGTACAGAAGGAAGATTAGCAATTCTATCGCAGAATGAGTCACCCTTCATGTCGTATGGGTGTGACACATTATCGAACATGATAATCTTATTGTGGAATGCACCAGTATTCAACTCACCGAAGAACACAGCAAGAGAACTTGCGATATCCTCACAGGTAATACCATTGAGTCCCTGTACTCTTGTGCCCATAGAGCCACTGGTATCAAGAGCGCACCATACGTTGGTGGTAATCTTACCATTTGCACGAGCCTTCTCAACAAGGCTATTGAACTGAGAGTCAAGTGTATGCTTAACCTCAATTGGGATGTTGTAGCGACCATAAGAATATGCGCTAACACCATACTCACGAGCCTTCTTAGCAAGCTCATATACATAGCCAGTATACTTTGCAACTGGCTTGCTCAATATCCACTGAGTATAACTATCCTTCAAACCGTGATTTGAAAGGAACTTGCTAGTTGCAAGGAGATTAAGGGCACGTCCTGGGATATGATTCCAGTTAAGGGCATCATAGTTACGTGAACAGATGAGCTTCTGGAAGTCATGGCCATTACCGCTTGCCTTAAGCTTGTTATACTCCTTGTATGTGATATTAGAGAACTTAGCGAACTCCTTTGCAAGCTCGTTAGTTACCTTGGTCCAAGGAGTCTTACACTTCTTCTCGCTCTTGATACGAGGCATGAACTTCTTGATAAGGTCGATGTGAGTATCACTTAGGAGACCCTGTGCAATAAGCTCAAACATAGCCTCATGGTTAATAGCGTTTGTACCCTCCTGGATATCATAGAACATCATTGTCCATACGTCCTTCCATGAACCAACCAATGGGAGTGCCCAAATGTTGTTCACGAAAACTGTTGGGTGATTAACTGCAACCCAAAGAAGACGCTTGAATGACTCATCACGAGCACCCTGACCATTCTGAACCTTCTCAGTCTCGTTATCTTTACCCACCTTCACCTTACGAGTTATCATACGGAGATAGAATGGGAAACGAAGAGCTGCCTCTGGATTCTCGTTCCAGATAGTAGCCTGGTCATTAAATACTTCGGCTAGAGTACGACCTCTAAAATTGCCAGCCTTACCAAACTGGTCAACAAGTGCAGAACCTGTAGTTGTAAGTGTTACTGCTCCATTTTCGGTCAATGTTGTAGCTCTAAAGCTTACTGCATCAATAAATCTGTTTGTGCTCATAATTTGTTTCGTTTTTATGTTTTCCTTATTATTTTGATTCTAAGTGCAAATATATCAAAAAAAATTGAGAATACCAAATAAAATGAAACTTTTTTTCAGTAATTATTGTATTTATAGGTATATTATAATATATTTTAACTAAAGAATAGTACTATGCAAGACAAGTTAGATAGAATAATTACAGAAGAAGTGTCAAATGTCATCACTGAAGGAATAATGGATGACATCGGTAAGCTTATTGCTAAAACCTTAAGTAAGCTTGCTGGTAAAAAGAAGAAAAAAAAGAATAAAGAAAAAGAGAAGGAATCTAAGAAGAAGTGGGAAGATAAAGAGAAGGAAGAGAAACCAGATATCAGAAAGAAAAAGGTTGTAGGTGGTACTAAAGATTATGACTATGACAAATATAAAGAATCTCATAGGGATGTTAGTAAGGCTGACTACAACAAGATAGCTGATTCAATTGACCAGGAAAAAACTGACATTGCAGCAGTAGCAAGAATTGTATTCCCTGACCACACTGATGAAGGCGCACAATCACAGCTTAGAAAGATTCTTAATGGTGAACGTCCTATGACTGAACCAATTGCTGAGAAATTAAGAGAATTGATTGCAACAGGACAGGTTGCTATTAAATAAGATAAATGGGTGTTACTTAATTGTAGCACCCATTATTTTTGTATTAAAGCAAATCGTTAATTCGATTGCCATATTCCTTTCTTAACTTAAGAAGAATAGATGTTTCAAGTTGCCTTACACGCTCTGGTGTAATACCAAGTTCTTCTGCAACCTCAATGAGTTCAAACTCACGCTTGATACCATTAATCTCAATGAGGCCGAAACGCATCTTAATGAGCTTCTGCTCACGTGGAGTCAGGATGCTTAAAAGGCTATCAACCATCTTCTTGTTATAGTCATTTGTGGATGTGGTTTCATATTCATTCACAGATGAACTAATACGGTTATAATCCATAAGGTCGCTAAAGTTAGCGTTTGTATCATCTGCGTCTCCGCCCACATCGTCCATACGTGTAATGTGGATATCAAGAAGGTCATTCTTATCCTTAATATCCTTCTTCTTATACTTCTTGTTGATTGATTCTTTCAACTCATCAGCTGTTGGGAAACGCTCATACTTCTGAATGAAATCGTTTGTTACTTTTGAAACAACATGGAATGTCTTTGACAGATTTGTTCTACGAACAATTGGCGCAACATCATTGTTATAATTGTTAATTGCACGTTTAATAAACCACATTGCATATGTACAGAACTTTGTACCCTTATTAAGCTCGAACTTATCGATTGCTTCTGCCAAACCGATATTAGCCTCGTTAATGTAGTCTGTCAATGTGTCAGTGGTTGCCCACTTCTTGGCAGCTGCAATTACCAATCTCTGGTTGCAAAGCCATATATAATCACGTGCAAAACTCTTCTCCTCTGGACTACCGTTTTTCAGAACATCAAACCATTTATCCTCATCTTCCTTTGTAAGTGTTGGGAACTTTTTGATATCCTCATAGAATCTGGTTGTGTTCTCACTACGGTCTACAAGACCAGTTTCAGCTTTCAAATTAATTACTAAAGACATAAATTATTTTTCGTTTATTGTTTTGTTGTATTCTTCTTTTTCAAAATTACTGAAGTCTTATTACCCTCATCACGTGGTGCTGCCTCAGGTGTTGCCACATCCTCAAGCATCACAATGAACTCTAGTAGAGACTTCTTATTTTCATCCCTTCTGGATAACTCCCTACCCTTCATGGTAAGTATAGCACGTACACGAGAGCCATCCTCAATGAACTTTCTGGCATTGTTAGCCTTGGTTTCAAGGTCATGTTTTGCGATATTTACGCTCAACTGAATCTCCTTCAATGGTTTGACATTCTGCTTGTTCTTCTTAGCGCTTTTCTTGAGTTCGTAAATCATTTTCTCATAGTTACAGATTCTCATTACTGGGGTTTCTAACTTACCCTGAATCTCCACTAAGTCAAGCTCCATGTCCTGGGCAATTTTCCTAGCCTCGGAAATTGAAACAACTCGGCTCTCAATCTTGTCACCGACAATTCTAACATCACCCTTAAATCTGATTTCATCGTTCACCTTGAACCTTGAATCAAAATCGTTAACCTTTGGTTTTACCATTTAGTCTTTTTCTAACTCCTTTATTTTATTTTCTAATTCTTCTAATTCCTTTTCATGTTTCCTTATCTCCTCTTTTTCAAATTCGAGAAGTATCTTACCACATGAATATCTTCTTTTTAATTCTTCCAGCGTAGGAGGTATGGTTTCACGTTCCTTAGCCTTACGTTCATTTTCCTCCAGCTGTTTAATGAACCTCTCTGCATCCTTGCCCCTCAACGTTGGTACAGGTTTACTGAAATCAGTGAATGCTAATGCCGTAGGCTCATTTTCTTTTTCAAATATACCACTTTTTTTTGATTTACCCAAAATTTTAGGGATAAATTTAACAATTTTTGCCATATTTAATCTTCAACCTTTTCCCATACCATTTGTGCATCATTACACTTATAATGCCCAGGAGTAATTCCAGTAAATACGCATTGATGCAATAATGATTCTATGTAGAAGAGATTATCAGAAACATACTTATAAGTTTCCAGCATATATTTCTCTTCCTCGTCAGGATAAGCAGCACCATCTGGGTCTTCCTCAGTACCCTTGATAGCCTTATCTCTTAAACCAAGAATCATAGCCACATCATCAAGAAGGTGTGTTTGCATGGTAAGCATTACCTTTTTATTAATTGCAAGGATATCATCATCCTTATCTTCCACATTAAGAAATCTAACTAATTTCAAATGGTCCGATGTTAAGTTCAAGTGTATTATCATGTCTTTTATCTTTTTTATCGTAATTATGTTCATCTATGTATTTTCCCCAATCGTCACATAAATCAAGCATTTTGCCTGTGCTTAAATTGTATTTGTTCCAAACGCCCCCAGAATATGGTATATAATTAAAGAATCCTGACCATTTTTTGTCTATCTTATTCTTAGAGTTACAATGCGGAACTGGAGTGGCATTTGGAAAGGTTGCAATTTTTTTGATTACACCCACATAGTCTCTACCTTGGTCTAAAAAGAATATATTTTTAAACCTGGCATATTCCTTATTTTTACATAGGAATTTATGCAATAACTTGAAGTTATATAAATGCCTTTCAAAATCCTCAATACCTTCTATGGCCATTCTTCTTGAATCTCTCATCTGCTTCTTGTTTTCGTTTTCTTACCATCTTATAATACTCTTTCTTATCTATGGCTTTCATTTCCTTCTCCTTGAAATACCATTCTTTTATGTATTCATTTCTTGATTTCTGTTCATAATCATATATGGTAAGGTCAACATCAGTAATGGTGTCCTTGAATATCTCCATTACTTTATCCCTGTCACCATTTCCATCAAACTTACTAGCACCCAGAAGCGTTGTTGCTATCTTTTTACCTCTATATAAAATATTAACTAATTTCAGGCATTTTTCAAGTGATTCATATGAAATATAGACATTATTTAAGTCAGGTCTGAAATTATAACTATTGGTAATAAAACAGAGGCAAAAAGTAGGTTCACCTTCTGATTTACATTCTAATAGTGTGCCCAATTTCTCTGGGTCTGCATACTTCGTTTCTAAGTTCTTTTCATACACATAAGGATATTCTAACATGACTTTAAGCTGTATTCCTTGGGACATTGTACAATAAGTATTAGTCCCAATTAATACAGCATCATATTCAGAAAAATGATTGAATAAATCAACATCTTTAATTATGTTAATCATTTAAAATTTTCACTTTCTTTCAACTGATTCAATAATTTCTTTTCCTCAGTTGTTAGTTTCTTAGGTAATATCAATTTAACAATACCAATCATATCAGCTCTAGTATTCATACCATATGGATACAAGCCATACCCCTTAAATCTAAGATTAGTCCCATCTATCGTACCCTGTGGTATCTTAGCTGTTAATGTCTTACCATCAATTGTAGTTACTTCAACCTCACAACCAAGAATGGCATCAACTACTGGTACTTCAATATCGAATAAAATGTTATTACCATCCCTCTCAAATGTGTTATGTGGTTTTTCACCAATTACCACGAATAAATCACCATTAGTACCCTCTCCATGTGGTGCTGCATTTCCCAGACCAACATATTTTATCTCCATACCAGGAATAACACCCTTCTGGATATCAATGGATATCTTGGATTCCTTTAATACTACACCATGACCATTACAATGTGAGCAAGGTTTTTCAATTACATAACCATTACCACCACAAGTAGGACACTGCTGCCTTATGCTCATGAAGCCACCACCAAAACCACCACCAGTAATAACAGTTCCAGTGCCTCCACAAGATTTACAGGTTCTTTTACGACTCTCCTCAGTCATACCAGTGCCACCACAATGGTCGCACTTCTCATATCTCTTAATCTTAAATTCCTTCTTGACACCATTGAATATTTCTTCAAGTGTAAGGTCTACCTTAATTCTAAGGCTCTTACCCTTGACTTCCCTCTGTCTTGGTTTTCCACCACCCATGAAATCAAAGTCAAAATCACCAAAGCCACCGCCAAAGTGCTTTAGGATTTCATCAATATTCATGCCACCAAAGTCAGGACCGCCACTGGTCTTAAAGTCAAACCCTGACATTGGGTTATCATACTTCTCTCTTTTTTCAGGGTCTCCAAGTACTTCATAAGCTTCAGCAATCTCCTTGAATTTAGCCTCAGCCTCTTTACTACCTTGATTACGGTCTGGATGCCACTTGACACTTAATTTTCTAAATGCCTTTTTAATGTCATCTTGAGAAGCCTTTTTATCAACCCCAAGAATCTTATAATAATCTTTCTTTCCCATACAAAGTTATAACATATTGCAAATATATTAATTTTTTTTCTAAAAAACAAGGAAAATTCAAAAAATCTGAGGAACTTGTTGGGAAAGTCCCTCAGATAATAATTCTAAAGATTAAACATTTCTTTGTACCATTTGCAATAATCACCCTTTTGTTTGTTCCAAATAGGCTCAGCATACATGTACTCACGCTTCATTTTTCTGCGATTAACGTTCTTTTTGCTCATCTTTACTAATTTATAATATCAACCTTGCCAAGTCATTACTTAACCTCCTCGAATTCAGCATCTTGAACATCAGGTTTCTCAGAGGTGTTTTCGCCAGTTGGCTGTCCCTGCTGTGGCTGTTCAGCACTCTGAGCTTGCTGCTGTCCGTATACACGCTGTGATACACCCTGCCATACCTCATTGATTGCAGCCTCAGTCTCGTCAACCTTAGAAGCATCCTTGTTCTTTACGCACTCTTTAAGGGTGTTTACAAGGCCCTCAAGCTTAGATTTCTCATCAGCTGAGAGATTACCCTTCTGTTCCTCAATCATCCTCTCCTGAGCAAAAGCAAGGCTGTCTGCCTTATTCAATTTATCAGCCGTTTCACGCTCTTTCTTATCAGCCTCAGCATTAGCCTCAGCCTCAGCTTTCATACGCTCAATCTCATCCTTTGACAGGTTGCTAGAACCCTCAACACGGATAGACTGTGCCTTACCAGTACCTTTATCTGTTGCACTAACCTCGATGATACCGTTGGCATTGATGCTAATCTTCACAGCAATCTGTGGAATACCACGCTTTGCTGGAAGAATACCAGTCAAGTTGAACTTACCAATTGACTTATTCTGATTAGCCATTGGTCGATTACCCTGAAGCAGATTAATCGTTACCTCTGTCTGGTTATCAGCTGCGGTAGAGAAAGTCTCTTCCTTATCGCAAGGAATAGTAGTATTAGCCTCAATGAGGGTTGTCATAACACCACCCATTGTCTCAATACCAAGGTTAAGTGGGGTTACATCAAGCAATACGATGCTACCAATACCTTCTTCACCACCAAGAACTGCACCCTGAATACATGCACCGATTGACACTGCCTCATCTGGGTTAACAGCCTTTGAAGGCTCTTTCTCGAATACTGTCTTAGCAGCCTCTACAACCTTAGGAATACGTGTAGAACCACCAACAAGGATAACCTCATCAATATCGCTCTTGTTGAGCTTAGAAAGCTCCAATGCCTTTTTACAAAGGTCAATAAGCTTCTTGTAAAGGCCATCAGACAACTGCTCAAACTTAGCACGTGTAAGAGTGATTACCAAGTGCTTAGGCACACCATTAACAGGTGCGAGATATGGAAGGTTAATCTCTGTTGATGTTGCAGTTGACAACTCAATCTTAGCCTTCTCAGCAGCCTCCTTAAGACGCTGCATAGCCATTGGGTCAGAAGTTACATCTACGCCCTCCTGCTTCTTAAATTCCTCAACCAACCAGTTTACAATTACCTGGTCAAAGTCCTCACCACCAAGGTGTGAGTCACCATTGGTTGAAATAACCTCAAACACTCCACCACCGAAGTTAAGGATTGATACGTCTGATGTACCACCACCGATATCATAAACAACGATGTTCATATCCTTGTCTGACTTATCGATACCATAAGCCAATGCAGCTGCTGTAGGCTCATTGATGATACGCTTTACATCAAGGCCAGCAATCTGTCCAGCTTCCATTGTAGCCTTACGCTGGTCATCATCGAAATATGCAGGAACTGTGATTACAGCTTCCTTAACCTCCTGACCAAGATAATCCTCAGCAGTCTTCTTCATCTTCTGCAAGATGGTAGCTGAAATCTCCTGTGGGGTATACTTACGGCCATCAATGTCAACACGTGGGAATCCACCCTCGTTAACAACATTGTATGTAACTCGCTCCACCTCATTCTTAGCCTTATCATAGCCAATACCCATAAAACGCTTGATAGCGTATACAGTATTCTTAGGATTAGTGATAGCCTGTCTACGTGCAGCATCACCTACCTTACGCTCACCATTAACGAAACCCACAACTGATGGTGTGGTACGATGTCCCTCACCATTTACAATAACTGTAGGCTGTCCGCCCTCAAAAACTGACACACATGATGTTGATGTGCCAAGGTCAATTCCAATAACTTTTCCCATTTTAAACTATTTTTTTAATTAATATTATTTTATTCTTTCCCACCTTTTATTTAATTCACCAGTTTCAAAACTATAAAAAGGTAATATAGCACGGACACCATTATTATCAGGTTGTCCATATTCTATTCTACTACCTCTCATGTAGTGAATTATTCGTGGCTTATGCTCTGGTATCTTAGTGTCATCCAAGTAGAATGTCAATGAAGCTCTTTCACATTCATCTATCATTAACACCCACTTCGAATTCTTTATAAGGCCATCACAAACATATATCTCTTCTACCATACAGCAAAAAGTGTGCCAAAGTTTAATCTCTGGCAATTATTTTATGTATTCTATACTCAGAAATTGCATTAATCAATGCTGCAAACGTGGCAATACCTGCCAATGCTAATATATATTTCTTCATAATCTGTCAATTTGTCACATTATCTGTCAGTTTGTCATGTTCTGCCATTTTGTCAGTATGCCATTACTGGAAGTGCTGGCGCAATTTGTTTTCCATCCATAATGAATGGTTCAAACATTAATCCCATTTTGTCTATATAACCTTGTTTATGGAATTTTTTCCCATCATAATATACAAAGTAACAGTTGGTGGTCTGCCTATGAGCATTTTCTCTTGTTACCCTATAGAGAATACCATCACATTCGTTTTCATCATAGAGTTCAATTGCCTTGTTTTCTATTTCAAACATCCACCAATGACCAATATATGACCAGATATATGGGCTTTCTCCTTTATGATTTAGTGCAATCTTATCTTTTACTTTCCAGTAATTAACATACATACTCATATTTTTCAATAGCTTCAAATTTCTTATTTTTAAAGTTCCACTTCATATTATTTTTACTCTTTATTTTTTCAAAGAAATGAAAAATCTCTTCATTTGTTGCATATCTAGGTTTTGGGTTTGTCTCAATATATCCTATTCCAGGTCTTGGATTATTTGGATAAACACTAAGAGACCCAGTTTCAAAATTCATTAATGCATAAAATATGATGGTATGCCTTGTTGGCCCAAAAATATTGCTTTCTTTATAGCCAGCATATATTAGTATCCAATTACGAATAACCAATATATCGCCATCATTAAATCCAAACTCATCTGTCATATTTATTTTTTTCGCAAATATATAAAAAAGAATTGAGACTGCAAAACAATCCCAATTCATTTTAACTTTTTTTAAATAAATGTACAATTATGACAAATAATCATCAATGTTCTTGCATATCCACTGAAGCTTTACCAATAGCTCAGCCATGATTGCATCTTCAGTAAGCATTGTAACATCAGATGTCTCTAGAACACCAGCATCTTCACCCTTCTCAATTCTAGCCTTTGCAATCTCAGCACCAATCTCCTCATCGAATTCATCGAGTGGGTGACAGATTGATACGCCAAGTGTCAGCTTTCTGTTCAATAGTTTCTTTCCATACTTCAATTCACCATTTACAAAGTGTCCTGGCTTAACCTCTACAGGCACTTCCTCAGTGAACTCAGTATACTTTCTGGTCTGCTCAAACTTACCTACTACAGTAACGTAACGGTCTCTTCCATCAGCAGCCTTAGTTTTCATCCAAAGATGATAGTACTTTACTTTTCCCATAACAATTGTTAAGTTTTATATAATATTATTTTCTTTCATTATTGATTCATATTCTTTATCCCTTCTTTCAATCTCATTGAATGGAGACATTCCTGGCGGTAATGTGGCAATTTTCTCAAACCCATTATCTTCTGTTATAATCGATTCTTTCTCTGGCACACACCCCTCGTATTTATCACCATAATCTCCAGTCATTTTCTTTGTTGCGGGGTCTAGGTCTCCCCAATCAGAAGGATGAGTATTACCTATCGGTTCTACATAGTATTTTTTTCCTGTAACTTTTGATTTGACAATAAATCTACCAGTTTTATCACTATCTTTTAAAAATCTATTATTATCCATATCATCTTATTGGTTATTCTTCCTCTTCAATAAAGCAATTACCATTTTCTGAGACGAACTTTCGTGCGTCTCTTAATGAATAAAACTTGCATAGAAGAGGGTAATTACCTTCACTATCTTTAATATTTGAATAAACGCAATATATTGTGTTTTCCATACTTAAAATTCGTTCTTATTAATCTTAACCTTTCTTACGTATTCAGGATTCTTAATCAGGTCTAGGAACATCCTGTTATAAGATGCTGGTACTGGGCCACCATTAACCCATACTTGTCCTCTGAAATAGATGATTTCACTGCCCTCTGGCAATGTTCCTTCACCAGCCACATAAGGTTTAATTAATACATACTTTTCGTTCATAGTTTAGCTTTCTCTAACTTGCTACTTATCTCTTCCAAGATAGGTATCATTATTTTCCTGACTTCCTTCCAGTCAACACATGGTCTGTTACAACCTTCTTCCATCATGAGTGGAATTCCTAGATTACGGTCATCGATGTGGAACACAGCAAATATCTTTGGCTCTTCCTTTTTCTGTTGCGGATTTCTTCTGATACCATACATTTTAACGTTATTATCCTCAAGAATCTTAAGTGGTTCAGCAAGGAGTTCATCTGGCCTCATTGTATCAAGAATCCATCCTACATTAAATCTCTCAGTAAACTCTTTCATTACCTCAAAGGCTTCATAATTAATATCCATTGTGCCTTCGCTCCAATTTGAGCACTTGGTAATTGTAAAGTCCCAATCTACTGCGACTGGAATAACCCATCTACCGTTTTCACTTCTTTCACCGTAAAAAAGAACTTCGTCTATAATTCCATCGTATCTCATTTTCCTGGATTAAAATAATTTTTACATTCACTACTATATGTGTCTAACGCTTGCACTGGTATTCTACCTTCACTGTCTTTCAAGTGATTAAGTTTTTCACAAGTTGCAAAGTTAGTACACATTAAACAACTTATATTTTCCATATTTAAAATATAACGATTTCTACGAGAAAATCAATATTAAAATTGTTTATTCTCAATCGTTTTCTTCTTTCTTTCTCTATTTATTTCCTTTATTGGTATGTTGATGAGGTCATGTGGATAATCCTTATCCTCTTCAGCATATTCATTGAGCTTATGTTTCTTCCAATATGCATGATTCAATATCCTCAATACATGTGGGTTATATGCATTTACATAATCCTCCCTGTCTGAATATTTAACCTCAATGTCATTCTCCTTGCAGTATCTGTAGATAAACTCACCAATGGCACGACTTCTAGAATACCCTGCCAGACAATGTATAATTATCTCATCAACTCCTTTTTTAATCATTTCCTCAATGAAATCAACAGTTTTCTCAGCTTGTTCAATATTCATTGTCTTGAAGTGATGCCCATTATACATAATGTCACAAGGGCTATCATCAAAGTCAAGATTCAACACATTTGGGTGGCTCTTAAAAAAATGCTTAATAACACGTTCAACATAGTATTTAAGACACTCCTCTGTATTCACAATAGATACAAATGCCATATTGGTGTCCTCAACATTATTGTCATTGAGGCCCATCATTTTCATATCCGTATCAAATAAATATTGTGATAATACTGTTATCTTCATAATTTAAAAATCCCAAACTCCAATTGTTTCTTTCAATCTTTTCTTAAACTTCCTATAAAATGTATAGAAATATGTTGATGTTATCAAACTAGCAAAAAATATGCCAATTATACTTCCGAATACAATTTTCTCACTTTTTTTCATAATGCTTCTCTCAGTTTGCTTGTATAATCTTCTATTGGTATTAATTCATATGTTCCGTCATCTTTCAGCCATATAATTCTTCTGCCTATAACCTTTAAACCAATATCTTCCAATGGCATTTGGTAAGCTGATAACTGTAACTTATAAGATGATAATGCTTCATCGTAAAGTTCATCAAATGGTTCAATGAAGCGTTTTCCCATTCCTCTACTGAAATCATTTGTTAAAGAACCGTTGGTTTTATAATCCAGTATTATAAGCCCACTTTTATCCTTATCTGTTGGATGGTCGTAATACCATAATAGGTCAAATGTGCCAGCATAGTCTTCTTTAAGGTTTGTAAGCTTCTTATTCTTACCTGTATATACCTTTGTTTCGGCTAGGACAAAGTATGTATTTTCATCCTTAAATACCTCATCCCAGAACTTTAACACAGCCTCTTCTTTTGGCCTTGTTGGTATTAACCAGTTTTTATCCTCTATATACTTACATTTATTCTCAGGTGTTATAAACTCAGGATGTCCGTTTCTTAACCAACCCAATGATTCACCATATGCATGAACCAGAGTACCTGAAGTTGTGGCTCTTAAGTTATTGAATTTCCACTTATCAAGCCAATATTGCGCTGTTTCACCATGTTTCTCGGCATATCTTTCAGCAACAATGCCAAAGTCTTCTTCAACTTTAAACTTATGTGTGACTTGAGATACTGATGGCAGTTGTTTTCCATTGAGGAAATACTTGTGTCCGTCTTCAATAAATTCCAGGTCACTGAATTCTTTAAGTATCTTATTCCTTATCTTGGTTACCTCTTTTGGCTCTCCTTCTACAACTATCTTTTTTGTCATTGCATTACAACATTTTGTTGCAAATATATATAAAAAATATTAAAAAAACAAATATAATATAAATAAAATTTCTTTATATTAATATTAATTTGTATATTTGTACCAGATAATAAAAATTAAAAAGGTATGAAGAAGATTATTTTATTTTTGATGGTATTATTTACCACAGTGTGCTACGCACAGAGCGATTTTGATATTGCTCAGGAGTTTATGAACAAAAAGGGCATTAAACTCGTTCCTAACGAGCGTTCTCTAACAAGGGGTACAGATGCCCCATACAGCATTTTCAATGGCTCTGAGGGTAAAGGATTCTGTATTGTAGTTAATGGTAACGTTGTCGGATATGACACAAACAATATAGTTAATGAAGACGATATGCCTTGCTGTTTGGAAGAGTTGCTTGATGAATATTCTCGTACTAATTTATCAGCAAAAACAAGGGGTTTATCTGAAGGTGAAACAAAAGCAATTGAGCCAATCATTAAAACACAATGGAATCAATGTTCACCATATAACGATTCAATTGCGCAAAAAACCAATATTTGTTTTTTTGTTGCTGAAGCACAAATACTTCATTATTATAAAGTGAATTATTACTATGAACAACATTTTTTTTATAGCAACTTACCAGTTGATTTATATCCAACGACATTTGACCATGACTTAATTGATAGAGAAGGCGAAGAGGGGTGGGCAGAAGAAACTGCAAGATTTTTTAAATATGTTTTGCATGGAGATAACGTAAGTTATTTTTCACATAATTTTGAAGACATATTTGGAATTAAAAAAGATGAAATAAATTTTAGTGCCAATGATAGTAGATACGATATATATGATGAACTACTGGAAAATGGTACACCAATAATAATAAGTTCGCCCAACCATTTTTTCATAGTAGATGGACGTAGTGAAGACGGAAGGTATCATGTGAATTTCGGATGGGGAGGGTATTGTGATGGATATTATATGTTTCCAGACACTGAAGCTGATAAACAAAGCATCAATGCTGCTTTCGAATATAACCGTGATGCATATTATTGGGTTGAATATTACACGCCATTAAAAGAAAGCGCTGCAATAATACCTACAATGTATGCACAAGCCAATAACGCTGTGTACAACCTACAAGGTATTAAGGTTGGTAACTCATTGAATGGTCTGCCAAAGGGTATATATATCCAGGATGGTAAAAAATATGTTGTTAAATAGTGACAAAAAAAGGAAGACTCGAAAATCTTCCTTTTTTTAATATAGATATTTGAAAATCAAGCATTTTCAAAGTAGATGTATAAAGTTAAGCATGGGTCATTAAAGTTATACGCTGTGTCAAGTTGGATTACACCACTTGTTTCTGGTATAGTACCTCTATTTAACAATGTTGCTTTTTCTGTTGATGTAACACCACGTATTATTGTTACATATTTAGCATTTGAATCAGAATGAGAACGGCTCAACAAAATATGTGTTGCTTTTCCAGCTGTAGGGTCAGACCAACTAAACTCATTTTGCTGTTGTACATCAGTAGCACCAAATACTGATGAAACAGCTCGCCATTGATTAGGAGCAGGCACAAGGCCAAAAGTTAAATCTGTTGTCCAATTAACACAATGGTCATGATTTTGTCCACACGTAGAAATTTTATAAGGTATAGCAGTTGAAGTTGAACCTGATTGACTCACACTAACTGTCTTTCCATCACAATCAGTGCCATCGACATTAAATGTAACAGTGCCAGTTCTTGCAGATGTAGATGTGTTTTGCTGAATAGTCAAAGACACTGGCGCTGGGTCTCCTATACCTTTTTTAACAGTTATCCAACTTGGTGTGCCTGTACCAGCAGAAATGGTGTGACTACCTGAAATTGTACCAACAGACACAATACCAACACCAGAACCAACATCAGCTGTTGTTGCTGTTAAACCAAGGTTATCACAAGCGCCAGGTGTAGGTGGTGTTGAAGCACCATCTTGTGTCCAAGTTAATGATTGAGTACAAGATTTACCATCACTTGTTCGTCCTGTAAAGTTAATAGTGAAGTCTCTTGTAGAAGTGCTAGTATTTGCATCCAAGTCAACAACTATTATTCTACCATCAAGGATACAAGGTCCTCCAGTTTCACTTGTTTCTCTTATATTTCTAACAAAAGAATATGATGTTGCAAATGCTTCTGTGAATGCAGTGTATCCATTACAATAACCAACTATTGCAACAGGATAATCTGAAGCACCAGTTGCTGGTAGATTATAATTTTGCCATTTCGTACAGTTTGCTGAAGCTATTTCACATGCTCCATTCTGTGTCACTGTGACACCGTTATAAGTACAACCGCTTCCAAGTGTTGGGCCTTCTACTACAACATCGAAGTAAAGTGACCTGTCTGATGTGTTAGGATTGGCGGTAACATCTGCTAAAACAACATACCAATCATCATGCAATTGAGCACCCTCGTTTATATTGCTAACATATGAACTACTAGTTGAATCGGCTGTAATTGTGTATGCAGTATATGTACTGTTTTTCAGAATCTGCATTACTGCTACTTGTGTACCACCAGAATAAACTACTGTGGTAGTTGTGTTAATAATATCACTACTTTGAGTAGGACATACTTCTTCTGCACTAGCTTGATAAATTGTTAATGAACCTCCACAAGAAGCATTATAGATAGCCATTCTACTATTAGTAGTTGATACATTTGAACTAACATCAGCATATATATCATTACCAGTGTACGAAAAATTACTTACGAAGTCTGCATCACCACTATTATATGAAAAAGTTGTAGTACCACTACACAAATAACTTGTAAATGTGCCAATTTTAACATTAGTGTGTTGGTCGCCACTAATCTTCGAAGATGTTGTTCCATAATCGCTTGTTATAGAACACGTACAAGCAGTTGGGGCCGATTTACCCTTTACTTTTATCGTTTTATGCGCAACACAATTACAATCAGTGTCTTTAAGTGTTACGGTATACACTTTATCGTCATATGTGTCATTGGCAGGGAATACATAAACTCCATCCGTAGCAGCTGTAACTCCATCATTAGGTGTAACTGACCATGTTTTTGCCATATATATTATTTCTTAATTTTATTATTATTAATCATACTCTTGCTCAACAAAAATGTATCCGCAATAAGCACCTTCCATATACAAGTTTATTCTAGCATGTCTGAGTGCGCCTGTATTATTCGCTGTTGCTGCTACTTTAAATGGTATGATGTATCCAGCATTCCATCCAGCAGGCCATCCACGAGTCCATCCAGGGAATACTTTCTTTAGTGCAGCTTTAGCCTCTCCGCCTTGTCCATTCAATAAATCATTCCAAACGTAGTGTGCTTCAGTACCAGTTAATGTATAGAAATCAGTTATCCATGCTTCGGTTGTTGGCTCTTCGTATACTATATTACTTGTCATTGTGCCAGCGCTAAATTTTACATACCACTCTCCATCAAATAGAGTAGTACCATTTTGTCTAAGTCTATAACGTGATTGATTGTCATCATAGCCGTATGCACAAGCTTCATTACATATCTTTGTTGACCAATCTATAGGTGTGCTATTACATACCTGTGTAATAGTCTTAGTAGAAGTTAAACTAGTATCAGAATCTGTCATTGTTAGTGACAATGAAACATTACAGTTACCTCCACAAGCTCCAAAGTGTGCTGGAACACCATAACTTGTTTGAGCTGTTGAATCACCAGAAGTGTATGTAAATGTAATTGAACCACCACCAGAGTCTACTTCTTCAGCACTTGCTGTCACACTACAACTCTTATACATAGCAGGTGTGCTTGCTGTTTTAGCTGTTGATGCTGCAACAGATGTAGTTGTGTCAGTAAATTCAGTGCCACAATCATCCACCCAGTGTTTTTGCTCAGTTCCACTTAGACTATAAGATTTATTTATACCGCAATCACCGCCATCACACCCAAGGGATGTTGTTGAAGCTGTTGTGCTCATACTAGTCCATGTGTAACCATCAGATTTTGAATAACTACCACTACGTGCAGCTTGGCTAACAGTTAATGCACTCGATGCTTTTTGTGTACCTCTAAAGCTTACTGCTGCCGTAACAGTGCTACTTCTTGTAGCTGCTGATGGGTTTGTATCTGAAGCTGAAGCATTCTTTGGGACAGTAGCGTTTTTAGAACTATTGATAGAAATCCAAGTTGCTCCAGTCGTTAGTGTAATTCCATCAGTCTTTGATGTTGTTGTTTCTGCTGATGTTGTACTACTAATGCTACAACTACCATTCAAAAACTTTTTGGTTCTATCGTACTTGTGGGTGCAAGAAATAGTAGCAGTTCCCCCTTCACAAGCGCTAATATTTGTAGCATTGCTTATTGAGGCAGTAAATGACTTATATCTTGTATACCTTACTGATACATCTTCCAAATGTACAAGCTGATTTGCAGTATAATCAACTTTTGTGCCAGCACTATTTGTATATTGTGAAGCAACAATTAATCCATCAGTATCGCTGTTTGGCGTTGTACCATTCTTAGCAATAGGTACTATTGGATTTGTTCCTCCGCTTAATTCAGAATATTTAGGGCAATATCTATCATCATAAGTATTCGCTATAGAATAGGCAGTGCCGTCACTCCCTTGTACGTCACTACCTATCAAGTCTTTTAGATATTTGATATTTACCACCCTATTACAATCGGTTTTTATATCTGCCATATCCGTTATAACGTTTCAATTTTATTTTTTATTCTCTAGCTTCTCAATCTTATCTGTAAGTTCCTTAACAAGATTTTCAAGGTTCTTAATCTTGAGAATCATAAGTGAAGTATAATCAACTGCTAAGAATCCTTTCTCATCCTTATGTACTATTTCTCCAAGTCCAGCCAATTGAACATCTTGTGCGATAACGCCATATACCAATTGATTTGGAGTATCCTTAAAGTTGAATGACTTAGCTTCGATACTTGCAGCCTTCTTAAGCTCTTCAGCAGTCGCATCAGCAACATTCTCCTTCAAGTTGATGTCTGAAGAATAGTAAATAGAGTTACCTGCGGTAATTGTACCAGCCACAGTTAAGTTACCACTTGCATCAGAACTTACCTTGCCAGAAGATACATCACTTATTGTCTTTGGAACAGTGATTGTCTTTGCTTCCTTACCGTTATATGAGCTACCAGTCTTTGCGCTAACTGAACCATATTCCCAAGAAAGAGAATATTCAAGACCATTCGCTGTATGAATAGTGTCTGCGCTAATTGTTGTAGCTGATATCAATGGTGTCTTAACAGATGTTGAAGCACTGATTGTTGTAGCAGTTGTAGCAGCTAATGTGGTATTACCAGTAACGTTAAGTGTGCCAGTTACTTTGAGATTATCGTCAATAGTAGTTTCACCACTAATGTTAGTAGTACCTGTAATATTAGCATTACCAGTTACATCAAGGTTATCATCAATAGTAGTTTTACCACTAATTTCTGTAGTACCAGTAATCTTAGTATTTCCAGTTACATTCAAATTGTTATTAATTGTAGTTACGCCTCCTATTGTTGTAGTACCAGTAATCTTAGTATTTCCAGTTACATTCAAGTTACCACCAATATTAGCATTACTTGATGTTGTAATTGTGCCTGTTATGCTTGTATTACCATTAAGTTTGGTTGCACCAGTAATACTTGCACCACCGCTGCTAACAGTAAGTCCGCTCTTTGCAGTTATAGTACCATCAACTGTAGTGTTGCCCTTGATTCCAGTAGTGCCAGTGATATTAACTGTTGCGCCAGTTATATCTACTTTATCTTTAGCATAAATAAACACATCTGAGCCACTACCAGTTGACTGAATTGTAGTGCTGCCTGTAGAAGTGATTGATGTGTTACCAGTTACTGTTTCTGTAAGGCTACCACCGACATTA
>Ga0326511_10001013_pt1 | contig 23935 bp, 17 predicted proteins | sample 0_2496_0518_D_FD_203701 | JGI IMG/M metagenome (GOLD analysis project Ga0326511, IMG submission 203701) | Bovine rumen microbial communities from UC Davis, California, United States - 0_2496_0518 | ecosystem: Host-associated > Mammals > Digestive system > Stomach > Rumen | place: USA...
CGGCATTTCTTATATTGTTCTTATATCGTTTTCATATCGTTCTCATATACTTCTCATATACTTCTTATATAGGTGATATAAGAACTATATGAGAAGTATATAGGAACGATATAAGAAGGGCCGAATTATGTACCAGTTATGAGTTAGGAGTTATGAGTTAAGAGTTATGAGTTAAGAGTTATGAGTTAAGAGTTATGAGATACGCGGCGCGCTGCGGCTCTACAGACGGGGATGGTTGGCGGGGAGAAAAAAAATATTTTGCCATGTCGGGGGGATTGTGTATTTTTGCATTTTAATTTGTAGAACACAAAAAAGGCAAAGATATGAACATATTACTTCTTGGATCGGGCGGACGCGAACACGCAATTGCCTATAAGATAGCACAAAGTCCGCAGTGCGGACAGCTCTTCATAGCCCCCGGCAACGCGGGCACGGAGGCGCTGGGCGAGAATGTGAAACTGGACATCATGGACTTCGAAGCCGTGGGCCAGTTTGCCCTGACGCACCGTGTGGAGATGCTGGTGGTGGGGCCCGAGGCCCCGCTGGTGGGCGGCATAGCCGACTACTTCGCCGGCCAGGCCACGCTGAAGAACATCATGGTCATCGGGCCCTCGAAGCAGGGCGCCATGCTGGAAGGCAGCAAGGACTACGCCAAGGCCTTCATGCAGCGCCACAACATACCGACGGCGCGCTACCGCACCTTCACGGTGGACACCCTGGCGGAGGGCGAGCGGTTCCTGGAGACCCTCGAGGCGCCCTACGTGCTGAAGGCCGACGGCCTGGCGGCGGGCAAGGGGGTGCTCATCGAGGACGACCTGGCCACCGCCAAGGCGCACCTGCGCGAGATGCTGCAGGACCGCAAGTTCGGCGACGCCTCGGCCAGCGTGGTGATCGAGGAGTACCTCAGCGGCATCGAGATGAGTGTCTTCGTGCTCACCGACGGCAGCCACTACCTGCTGCTGCCCTCGGCCAAGGACTACAAGCGCATCGGCGAAGGCGACACCGGCCTGAACACCGGCGGCATGGGCTCGGTGAGCCCCGTGCCCTTTGCCGACAAGGCCTTCATGAAGAAGGTGGAGGACCGCATCATCAAGCCCACGGTGCGCGGCCTGCGCGAGGAGAAGATACCCTACTGCGGATTCATCTTCATCGGCCTGATGTGCTGCGGCATAGGCACGGAGGATGCGTCGCCGTATGTCATAGAATACAACGTCCGCATGGGCGACCCGGAGACGGAGAGCGTCTTTCCGCGCATCAAGAGCGACGTGGTGTCCCTCTTCGAGAACGCCGCCCACGGCGACCTCGACGGCTGCAAGCTGGAGGTGGACCCCCGCACGGCGGCCTGCGTGATGATGGTGGCCAAGGGCTATCCGGAGAGCTATCGCAAGGGCGACGTCATGCACCTGGGCGAGGATGCCGACGGCGTGACCCTCTTCCACTGCGGCACCAAGCGCGACGGCGAAGGCCGTCTGGTCACCGCCGGTGGCCGTGTCATCTGCGCCACGGCCCTGGCCGCCAGCCTGCCGGAGGCCCTGCTGAAGAGCTACAACCGCTGCCAGTCGGTGGAATGGGACGGCAAGTACCAGCGCCGCGACATCGGCCAGGATCTGCTGAAACTGATTCAGGAAGGGTGATTTCAGTTAAGAGTTAAGAGTTAGGAGTTAAGAGCTGGAGTTGAAAATCAACAGGGATATAGCCATTGGCCATTTGGCCTGTGCCGCCGCGTATGTGATTTTCGGAATCAACGTGGTGGTGTGTCGCGACATTGCGACGGACGGGGGCGTGGAGCCCATCGTGCTGTTCGCCATGCGGGCGCTGGTGGCGGGAGGGCTGTTCTGGATTGTGTCGCTGTTCATGCCCAAGGAGCGCGTGCCGTGGCAGGACCTGCTGCGGCTGGCAGGGGCAGGCATACTGGGCCTTTTTCTGCCGCAGCTCACTTTCCTGCACGCCATAGCGCACACCACGCCGGTGGACCTGTCGGTGATGAGCACGACGACGCCCATCTTCACCATGTTCGTGGCGGCCATCTTCCTGAAGGAGCCCATCACGTGGAAGAAAGCCCTGGGCGTGGCGCTGAGTTTCGGCGGCATCCTGTGGCTCATCCTGCAGAGCACCTTCGGCGGCAACGGGGCTTCGGAGACGGAGCCCGTGGGCATAGCCTACTGCTTTGCCAACTACATAGTCTTCGCCCTCTACCTGGGCACCTGCCGCAACCTGATAGCGCGGTATTCGGTGGTGACGTCGATGAAATGGATGTTCCTGGTGTCGTTCGTCATCGCCGTGCCCTTTGCGCTGCCGCACCTGCCGACGACCGATTTCGCGGCGGTGCCGGGCTATGTGTGGTGGGAGATAGGGTTCATGATTATCTTCTCGACCTTCATAGCCTACTACCTGGTGCCCGTGGGACAGAAGAGGATCCGTCCGACGCTGGTGAGCATGTACGGCTACCTGCAGCCCATCATAGCCATAGCCGTGGCCATCTGGACGGGCATGGACCGGCTGACCGTCACCAAGGTGGTGGCGGCGGTGCTAGTTTTCACGGGTGTATGGGTGGTGAACCGAAGCCGTGCGGCGGCACCAAAATAATTTTCGCGCATAGGGATACGATAAAGGGAAATATAACGTTATAGCAAGTATGGATTCCGGGAAAAAAGCCGCCACCAGTGGCAATATAATACTGATACTCATAGCGATGGTGCTGGGTGTGATTATCGGGCTGATGTTCGATTCGCACCAGCCTGCCACCACTATGGACGAGCACCGAAGCCTGCAAGGCAAGATAGGCGAGGTAATCGGGCTGGTGGAGCGGCAATATGTGGACTCGATGGACGCCGACTCGCTGAGCGAGAGGCTGGTGAGCGTGATGCTGAGCGAGCTGGACCCCCACAGTTCATACCTCACCGCCAAGGAGAGCGAGGAGACGGACGAGATGATCCGAGGCAACTTCGAGGGCGTAGGCCTCTCGCTGCGCCGCGAGGGCGACACGACCTTCATCGGCGAGGTGATGGCCGACGGGCCGTCGGAGGGTTCGGGCCTGCTGCCGGGCGACATTGTGTGGAGCGTCGACGGGGTGCAGGTGAGCGGAGTGAAGATGCCTGCCGACTCGGTGGTGAAGATGCTGCGCGGCCCACGCCGTTCGAAGGTGGACGTCGCCGTGCGCCGCACGGGGGCGAAGGAGCTCAAGCACGTTACGATACAGCGCGGGGTCGTCAGCCGGAAGACGCTGCTCTACAGCGACCTGCTTGACGACACGACGGGATATATCATCCTCAACTCCTTTGCGTCGACCAGCCATGCCGAATTCCACTATGCGCTGATGGACCTGGTGGAACGCGGCATGAAGAGCCTCATCGTCGACCTGCGGGGCAACACGGGCGGCTCGCTCGAAGCGGCCGTGGGCATCGCCAACGAGATGCTCCCCGCCGGCAGCCTCATTGTATACACCCAAGGGGCGCACCAGCGCCGCCACAACGTCATAGCCCGCCGCGGAGGCCTCTTCACGAAGGGCAAGGTCATCGTGATGGTGGACGAAGGGTCGGCCTCGGCCAGCGAGGTGGTGAGCGGCGCGCTGCAGGACAACGACCGCGCCACCATCGTGGGACGCCGCACGTTCGGCAAAGGGCTGGTGCAGCAGGAATTCGACCTGAGCGACGGTGCCGCGCTGATGCTCACCGTGGCACGCTACTATACCCCCTCGGGGCGTTCCATACAACGGCCCTACAGCGCGGGGACCGACGAATACTACCAGGACTACCTGACACAGCTGATGGAGGAGTCGTATGCCGACAATCCGACGCTGCACGTCACCGACTCGACCCCCTACTACACCACCGGAGGGCGCGTGGTCTACGGCGGCGGAGGCATTTTCCCCGACAGGCTTATCGCCTACCGCCACGACCCCACATTCGTATACTACAACCGCCTCTCGGCCAAGCATATCCCCTACCGCGTAGCCTTCAACGAGGTGAAGAGGCATGCCGCCGAATGGCTGGAGCGCTATCCGACCCTAGATGCATTCAGTCGCCGGTTCGAGCTGAGCGACGGCGTGGTGCAGCGCCTGGTGGCCATGGGCGAGGCCGAAGGGGTGCCGCTGGACCGCAAAGGCCTCAACGCACAGCGACGCCTGATACGCACCATGCTCAAGGCCTTTATCGGAGAATCGCTCTACGGGCCACAGGCCTTCTACCACATCTACCTTGCCGAGGACGAAGACCTGCGCCAGACCCGCGCCATAATGAAAGAAAAAGAGAAAATAAAATAATACGCAGCAAAACATGAAAAAACTGTTTGTCATACTCATCGCGCTTGGTGCCGGCCTTGCCGCCACAGCCCAGAAAAGCACTGTGAACTGCACCTTCAGCGGGCTGGAGAACGATGCACGCATCATCCTCAGCAGCGCCCAAGGCGGCCGCCTGATACCCACAGACACCCTCGTGCCCAACGCCAAAGGCATGGTCAGCATCAGCCAACCCGTGGCCGACCCCACCATGATGGTTCTCAGCCTCAACAAGAAAGGCAGCCCGATGCTGCACCTGCTCGTCATGCCCAAAGAGAAAATCACCCTTGCGGTGGACTACATGCCTGCCATCAACCAGTTCAACATCACCTCAGCCAAAGGTTCGGACAACATGCGCGTGTACAAGGAATTCACGAACCTGCTTGTACGCAGCCGCCTGTGGACGCCGGAGATACCCTTCGAGCGCAGCCTCGACTCGCTCCTCTCGGCCAACAGCGGTACACTGATGAGTGCCTTCCTGGTGACATACTTCGAGCAGGCCTTCGAGCAGTATGCACCCCTGTACAAGAAGATACGCGACGGACTCATCGGCAAATGGCCGGAGAACGAGTTCGTAAAGCACATCGACAGCCGCGTGCGCACCGCCCTGGTGGCCGGCATGGAAGCCCCCGAAATCGAGATGGCCGACCGCGACGGCAAGACCCGTCGCCTGAGCGACCTGCGGGGCAAGGTGGTGCTGATCGACTTCTGGGCCTCGTGGTGCCGTCCCTGCCGCATGGAGAATCCCAACGTGGTGCGCCTCTACGGCCAGTACCACGACAAGGGCTTCGAGGTCTTCAGCGTGTCGCTCGACAACAACCGCGACGCGTGGCTGAAAGCCATCGAAGACGACCACCTGGTATGGCCCAACCACGTCAGCGACCTGCGTGGATGGTCGTCCGCCGCCGGACGCCTCTATGGCATACAGTCCATCCCCGCCACAGTCCTTGTCGACCCCGACGGCAAGATTCTGGCACGTAATTTGCGGGGGAAAGATTTGGAAAACAAACTGAAAGAAATATTCGCACAATGATAACTACGACACAAATCGAGATGGCCCTGGGCCATGTCAACGACCCCGACCTCGGCCGCAGTCTGACAGAACTCGGCATGATTGAAAATATCAAGGTAGACGGCAAGAAGGTGAGTTTCGACCTTGTCCTCACCACCCCCGCCTGTCCCATGAAAAAGAAAATGAGCGACGACTGCATCGCCGCCATCCACGAACTGGTGGACCGCGAGGCCGAGGTGGACATCAACCTCACCTCCAAGCCCCAGCCCGACCCCAAGGAGGAATACAAGGAGATATTCTCCAAGATACACCACATCATCGCCGTTGCCTCGGGCAAAGGCGGCGTGGGCAAGAGCACCGTGGCTGCCAATCTGGCAGTGTCGCTGGCACGCACGGGTGCCAAAGTGGCACTGGTCGACGCCGACATCTACGGACCTTCGGTGCCCATCATGTTCGACATCAAGGACGAGGAGGTCTACGGCCACCGCGTGGGCGACAAGACCTACATGCTCCCCATCGAGAAGTACGGCATTAAGCTGATGTCCGTGGGCTTCTTCGTGGACCCCACCAAGGCCCTTGCCTGGCGCGGCCCCATGGCCAGCGGCGCCCTGAAACAGATACTCACCGAGACCTGGTGGGACGAGATTGACTACATGGTGGTCGACATGCCCCCGGGAACGGGCGACATACAGCTCACCCTGGCTCAGACCATCCCCGTCTCCGGCGCCATCATCGTCAGCACCCCCCAGCAGGTGGCCCTGGCCGACGTGGTGCGCGGCGTGGAACTCTTCCGCAACGAGAGCGTCAACATCCCCGTGCTGGGCTTTGTGGAGAACATGGCCTACTTCACCCCCGCCGAGCTGCCGCAGAACAAGTACTACATCTTCGGCAAGGGCGGCTGCCGCCGTCTGGCCGAGGAGATGGACATCCCCCTGCTGGGCGAGATACCCCTGGTGCAGGCCATCGCCGAGAGCGGCGACAGCGGCAAGCCCGTGGCCCTCTTCAGCCCCGACAAGACCCAGGACCCCGTGCGTGACGCCTTCGACACCCTGGCGCAGAACACCATCAAAGAGATTTGCAAACTGAAAATAAACAATTGACCTATGACCGACCAAGAGAAACCTGCCGTCGAGCAGAAAGTAAAGAACGCCCTGGCACAGATTCGCCCCTACCTCCAGCAGGACGGTGGCGACGTTGAATACGTCGACATGACCGCCGAAGGTGTCGTCATCGTGCGCCTCACCGGCCACTGCGGTTCCTGCCCCCACGCCATGGCAACCCTTAAGCAGGGCATCGAGAGTGCCCTGAAGAAAGTCATTCCCGAAGTGAAAGCAGTAGAAAAGATATGATATACACCAAAACCGGAGACCACGGCACCACCTCGCTCGTAGGTGGCAGCCGCGTGTCCAAAGACGACAAACGCGTCGAAGCCTACGGCACCATCGACGAACTCAACTCCCACATCGGCCTCCTGGCCGAGATGTTCCGTCCCTCGCAGGGCGGATACTACGACGAACTGAAGACCGTGCAGCACAACCTCTTCACCATCCAGACCCTCCTGGCCACCGAGGACGAGGCCCTCTATGCCCGCCTGCCCCAGCTCGACGAGGAGGAGGTGGACCTGCTCGAGCGCCAGATCGACACCATCAGCGACCTGCTGCCCAAGCTGCAGAACTTCGTCATCGCCGGCGGCAACCTCACCGGCGCCCAGTGCCACGTATGCCGCACCGTATGCCGCCGCGCCGAGCGCTGCGTCGTCACCCTCGCCCGCGAGGCCAATATCGACGATGTCATCCTTCGCTACCTCAACCGCCTTTCTGACTATCTTTTTGTCCTGGCCAGGCGCGCTGTTGTGGCCGACGGTAAACAGGAGGATTTGTATATCAACTGATTAAAAAAAAAATTTGCCAGTATAGAAAATTCATGTACTTTTGCACGATTTTTTGAAATAAACACAGACAGGGATTAAACTAGATTTTAGAAATTAGAAAACAGAATTCAGAAATTTAGAATCATGTATTGGACATTAGAATTAGCATCGAAACTGGAAGACGCACCCTGGCCCGCCACCAAGGAAGAACTCATTGACTACGCCCAGCGTACCGGCGCCCCCATGGAGGTGGTGGAAAACCTCCAAGAAATCGAGGATGAAGGAGACCAGTATGAAAGCATAGAAGACATCTGGCCCGACTATCCCACCAAGGAGGACTTTTTCTTTGAAGAAGACGAATATTAGTATTGTCGGCTCCGGCAATGTAGCCACACACCTTGCCCTGGCCCTTCATGCCGCCGGACACACCATCCGGCAGGTTCTCTCGCGCCAGTACGACCACGCCGCTCTCCTGGCACGACGGGTAGGGGCAACCCCCATCGTGGGAGCGGCACGCCTCGACGACAAGGCCGATGTCTATCTGCTGGCCACCGGCGACGACGCCCTCTACGATCTTGCCCTCGACCTGCCCTCCCTCGCCGACAAACTTTTCCTCCACACCTCAGGCAGCACCCCCGCCGATGTGCTCAAACGCCTCTCGCGCCACTACGGTGTCGTGTGGTCGCCACAAACCTTTGTGCGCGACATCGCCATGGACTACTCCCGCCTGCCCCTCTGCATCGAGGGCAACACCCCCGCCACCGAAGCCCGAATCGAGGAGCTCTTCTCCTCGGTAAGCAACAATATCTACCATCTCAACTTCGAACAGCGTCGCTGGGCCCACCTCTCGGCGGTATTCGTCAGCAACTTCGGCAACGCCGTCAACGCGCTGGCCCAGGAGATTGCCTTCAACCACGGCATCGAGTTCTCCATGCTGCGCACCCTGGCCGAAAGCACGTTGAAGAAAATGGACTACGGCTCCCTCTGGCCCCAGCAGACGGGGCCCGCCGCCCGTCACGACCAAAAGACCATCGACGCCCAACGCCGCCTCCTGGCCGACGACCCGCGCCTGCTGCAGCTCTACGACCTCATGACCGACCTCATACAATCGCACGACGAACCATGCTGACCTTCGTCGACACCCACTGCCACCTCTACGACGAGGCCTTCGACAACGACCGTCCCGAAGCCGTCGGCCGTGCCCTCGACGCCGGTGTATCCACCATGCTCCTGCCGGACATCGACTCCGCCTCCACGCCGCACCTCGACACCCTCCAGGCCGCCTACCCCGACCATTTCCGTTCCATGGCAGGCCTGCACCCCACCTCGGTCAAAGAAGACTACGAGCATGAACTCGGACTGGTGAGGCAGCGGCTGGACCAGGCATCGCACTTCGTCGCCGTCGGCGAGATAGGCCTCGATTTCTACTGGGACCGCACCTTCGAAGCCCAGCAGGTCGACGCCCTGCGGCGCCAACTCCTGTGGGCCGTGGAACTGGACCTCCCCGTATGCCTGCACATCCGCAAGGCCCACAACGAGGTCTTCGCCCTCCTGCGCGAACTGAACCGTCCCGCCTGGCGCGGTGTCATGCACTGTTTCGGCGGCAGCCTCCAGGAAGCCCATCGCGCCATAGAGCTTGGCTTCCACCTCGGCATCGGCGGCGTGGTCACCTTCAAGAACGCCACCATGGCCGACATCGCCAAAACAGTCCCCCTCGACCGCCTGCTGCTCGAAACCGACGCCCCCTACCTCAGCCCCGTGCCCCACCGCGGCCAGCGCAACGAGAGCGCCTACATCCCACTGATAGCACAACGCATCGCCGACCTCCGGGGCATCAGTCTCGACGAGGTGGCCGAGGTCACCACCTCCTCGGCCAAAGAGCTTTTCAACCTGTAAAAAAAATTCCATAAAAGCGACAAAATGCCAAATGCCGCCCGGCACGCACGTCCAAAACATGGATCGTCGCATGTAAAACACTGTGAATAACAGGACTGAAACACATACTATGTCCTTACCATCCCCCTACCAACTCCTTACCAACTCCTTACCAACTCCTACCACAGTAGGAGTTGGCAGGGTGAAAACAGGGCCTTCCGAGAGGTGAAAATGACAAATGACACCTTTGTGTCTTTCCTGCGAATACAACATTTTCCCAAAAAAACACATGTATTGTAGTTTTTCCGTTTTTCGATACGTTATTAATGGTGTAAGTCTGAGACTGCCCATTTGCGGACAAACATATTTTTTAACCCAAACAAGAAACAAGATGAAATAATACAACATAATAAAATCATTTAACAAACAAAAAAACTTTTTTATGACAAAACACAAATTGAAGACCGCCCTGCTGGCAGTACTGTTGTTGCTGCCTGTGGGGCTTCGTGCCCAGCAGACGCTGACCGTCTGCGACAGCACAGCGACCAGCTCGTACGTCCCCATGTACGGGTATTACAACGATTCGCGTTTCCACAACGAGTTTGTCTATCCGGCACGCATGCTGACAGACATGGTGGGAGGCACCATCACGGAGATTACCTTCTACTCGCAGACCGCTAGCGAGAGCTGGAATTCGCCGCTGACGCTGACCATCGACGAGGTGGACGACACCACCTACGACTCCTACAACGCCCCCTTCAAGGCCACCGACAACGCACAGTTGTCGTGGAGCGGCAGCTGCACCGTGACGAACGGCCAGTGGGTCATCACCCTCGACGATCCCTACGTCTACACCGGCGGCAACCTGCTGATCAGCGTGCGCAACACCGCCACCGGCTCGGGTTGTCCCTACAGCTACTTCTTCGGCGTGAGCACCGGCTCAATCAACTATGCCGGCTACCGCAACGGTAGCAGCGACTTCGACCTGCTGACCATCACCTCGCGCCTGACCTTCCTGCCCAAGGCAACCTTCAGCTACACCGCCGGCGGCGGCGCCATCTGCTACCGTCCGCGCAACATCGTGGCCACCGCCATCGACAGCACCGAGGCCACCATCCTCTGGTCCGACGTGGCCAACGGATACGTCTACGAGTGGGACAACACCCCCTTCACCCCCGGCACGGGCCTGCACAACGCCGGCACCACCACCGACACCTCCCTCTACCTGAGCGGCCTCATGCCCTCCACCGTCTACTACGTCTACCTCCGCTCCAACTGTGCCGGTGGCGACACCAGCAGCTGGGCCTCCTTCTCTTTCCGCACCGCCTGCGGCATTGTGTCTTCCAGCGCCATGCCCTTCGCCGAGGACTTCACCAACTGGACCACCGGTTCCTCCTACTTCGACCCCTGCTGGACCAAGATCAACACCGGCTCGCGCTATCCTGAATACCCCTACGCCTCCACCAACACCAACCCCGCCGGCACGTCGAGCGACAAATGCCTCTACTTCTACCCCGACAACGTGGGCGGCCAGTATGCCGTCATGCCCCGCATGGAAAATCTTAGCGGCATGATGGTCAGCTTCTACGCCAAAGGCAGCTCCAACGGCACCCTCGGTGTGGGCCTGATGAGCGACCCCTCCGACACCTCCACCTACACGCAGAAACTCACCGTCGCCTCCATCCCGTCGAGCAGCAACTGGACCTACTACGAGGTGCAGTTCGGCGACAACGTGGAACAGCAGTACATCGCCTTCCGCGGCACCGTCAACAACTCCTACGGCTACAGCATCTATGTCGACGACATCATGGTGAAAGCCGCGCCCAACTGCCCGCGTCCCACCGCCATCGCCATGCGCAACATCATGCCCACGTCGGCCGAACTCTTCGTGGCCGACAGCAACGAATACCCCGAGTACATCGTCGAGCTCTTCTCCGGCAACACCCGCCTGGACAGCGTCGTCATCAACGACAGCGTCAACACCTACAGCACCCTCACCGCCAACACTGAATACATGGTGCGCGTAACGCCCCTCTGCAGCGACGGCAACTTCCATACCCCCCTTACCACCCTCTTCCGCACTCCCTGCACCGGCATCGAGCACGACAGCCTGCCCTGGACCGAGGACTTCGAGAGCTACCCTGCCGCCTCCTATGCCAGCACCTCCAGCGTTTTCAACAATTCCTGCTGGAATATCCTCGATCGCTACAGCTCCTCCTACCCCTATGTAACCAACAGCAGCTCCTACGTGCACAACGGTAGCCAGGCCCTGGTTCTCTATGGGTCCTCTACAACCCACGACGTTGTGGTTCTGCCCTACTTTGTCGACCCCATCGCCAACCTGATGCTTTCCTTCTGGACCAGCACTTCCAACACCAGCGCCTATGTCGAGTTGGGTGTCGTGAGCAACCCCAACGACGCCAGCACCTTCGTGCCGGTGCAGGAGTGCCGTCCCACGGCCACCAACCTCTACCAACAGTTTGAGTCCACCTTCAGCGGCCTCAACGGCTACATCGCCCTGCGCTACAACGGCAGCTACAACAATGTCTACATCGACGACATCACCGTCCAGGAGGTGCCCAGCTGCGTGCGTCCCAGCGGCGCCACCGTCAGCGACGTGACCACCACCAGCGCCACCGTCAACATCCTCGACCCCAACGAGACGGGCCACTACTACATGGTCATCGGCACCGACAGCACCGAGGTCTTCGGCTCCGAAGCCTACCTGACCGACCTCCTGCCGGGCCAGTTCTACAGCCTGCGTCTCTACACCGTCTGCGATGACACCGTCCTCGGCCCCACCGCCTTCAGCTTCAGCACCAGCCTTGAAGCCACCACACTGCCCTACACCACCGGCTTCGAGGTGGACGAAGACAGCCTCTGGACCCTCGTCAACGGCACCAACGCCTGGACCCTCGGCAGCGCCGCCCACAGCAGCGGCAGCCGCAGCCTCTACATCAGCAACGATGGTTCCGCCAACGCCTACTCCACCGGCACCGCATGCTTCTCCTACGCCATCCGCGCCTTCCAGATCGACGAGGCCGGCTCCTATGCCTACAGCTTCGACTGGCTGGGCGACGGCGAAAGCAACTACGACTACCTCCGCGCCTGGTTCGCTCCCGGCACCTCGCTGCCCGCTGCCAACGCCGCACCCGACGGCGTCAGCTCCAGCTACAACTTCAGCAGCATGACGCCCGCTGGCTGGGTCGACCTCGGCAACGGCCTCATGAACGACGCCACCACCTGGCAGACCAAGAGCGGCGACTTCAGCATCGCCACCCCCGGCACCTACTATATGATCTTCATGTGGGCCAACGACGGCGGTGCAGGCAACCAGCCCGCCGGCGCCATCGACAACGTCCAGCTCATGGCCCTGAGCTGCAACCGTCCCACCAACCTCGCCCTCGACACGGTCACCGAGAGCAGCATCCTCTTCCACTGGAGCGGCGACGCCTCCTCCTACGACGTCAGCATCAACGGCGAGCACTTCACCACCAGCGATACCTTCTACCTGGCCGAGAACCTGACGAGCAACACGGCCTACAGCGTTGCCGTCAGCGCCATCTGCGGCGGCGACCTCTCCATGTCCGCCACTGCCACCTTCCGCACCGCTTGCGGCGCCATCGCCACCCTGCCCTGGACGGAGAACTTCGACTCCTTCGGCGAGTACTTCACCAGCTATGCCTCCGCCATGGTCGGCACCAAGCCCGTGTGCTTCGACTTCATCGCCCAGTCGAGCAGCGCCTACATGAGCCTCTCCGACAACTCCTACCGCTACGGCACCAGCGGCTACAGCCTCCTCTTCTACCCCGGCACCACCTATGCCAAGAACATCCTCGTGCTGCCCACGTTTGCCGACGACATCAGCGGCATGGAGCTCTCCTTCCAGACCCGTCCCGAAGGCACCAGCGCCTACACCGGCTCCCTGCAGGTGGGCTACATCACCGATGTTACCGACAGCACGACCTTCGTCACCGTGGAGAGCTACAACTACAGCGACTTCAACAACGCCTACGAGTCCCGCAACGTCACCTTCGCCAATGCACCCAGCGGCGCCCGCATGGCCTTCCGCCACAGCGCCGGCAACGCCTACAACTACTACTGGTTCATCGACGAGCTTGACGTCCACGAGGCCCCCCTGTGCCAGCGTCCCGTCGCCGTCAGCGTCTCCGACGTCGACACCGCCACCGCCGTCATGCACATCAACGACCCCGCCGAAAACGGCAGCTACCGCTATGTGCTCAGCCACACCGGCGCCAACGGCACGGTGAACGACACCCTCTACACCACCGACACCGTCACCACCCTCACCGGTCTGCAGCACAGCACGCCCTACACCCTCACCGTGGCCGCCGTCTGCTCCGACATGTCGGTGACCTCCTCGGTCTCCACCTCCTTCACCACCGAGTGCGCCCCCGAGGCCATACCCTTCGCCTTCACCCCGGCACAGATGCTCGCCGTGCAGGCCAGCGGCTTCACCACCTGCTGGAGCTTCAGCAGCTTCTACCGCAACAGCAACAACGGCGTGGGCTACGTCTACTCCTACACCAACGGCGGCACCTTCCAGCTGCCCGCCCTCAACGTGGAGGCCTCCGACTTCGCCAACCTCCAGTTCCGCACCCATGTCGCCACCACCTATGCCAACAATACGTTCCGCGTGGGTGTGAACGAGGGCACGGGCATCGTCTGGCTCGACACCATCGCCCTCGAGCAGAACGCCACCTACACCTCCGGCACTGAATACGTCATCCCGCTGACCTCCTACTCCGGCAACGGCAACCAGGTCGTCGTGGGCACCCTGACCACCAACTCGGTCTACTTCCTCGACTTCTACGTCGAACCCCTCGACGACTGCGCCATGGTCTCCGACATCGTCATGACCAACATCGACGCCGACGAGGCCACCCTCAGCTGGGTGAGCAACGGCACCGAGAGCGAGTGGATGGTCGTTGTCAACGGCACCGACACCCTCACCGCCACCACCAACCCCTACACCCTCACCGGCCTCAGCGCCAACACCGCCTACAACGTCACCGTCAGCGCCCTCTGCGCCGCCGGCGACACCTCGCGCATGGTCAGCGTCAACTTCCGCACCCCCTGCGTCGCCATCGAAACCCTGCCCTGGACGGAGAACTTCGACTCCTACACCGGCGAGAGCTACGCCTCCGCCACCAGCCGCTTCGACGACCCCTGCTGGACCATCCTCAACCGCTACACCGGCTACGGCAGCACCTCCAACTACCCCTACATCTACAACTCCTCCACCTACGCCCACAGCGGCACCAACAGCCTCAACTTCTACGGCTCCTCCAACCCCGCCACGGTGATGGCCCTGCCCAAGTTCGCCGACAGCCTCAGCACCCTGATGTTCTCCTTCTGGATGAACGCCTACAGCACCTACGCCGTCGAAGTGGGCTACATGACCAACCCCTCCGACGCCAACAGCTTCGTCGCCGTGCAGACCGTCCACCCCACCACGAGCTATAGCTACGAATACCACGAGGTGCTCTTCCCCGCCGCCGCCAACGGCCACATAGCCCTGCGCTACGCCTACTCCTACAGCGGCAGCAGCATCTACCTCGACGACTTCACGGTCGACCACGTGCCCTCCTGCGCACGTCCCAGCTCCGTGGAGGTGACCGACATCACCGCCAACAGCGCCACCGTCACCGTCGCCGACCCCAACAACGCCAACCACTACCGACTCATCCTCGTCTCCGGCGGCGTGCAGGTCGACAGCGTCGACATCACCTCCAACACCTACACCTACACCGCCCTGGCCCCCTCGTCCAGCTTCTCCCTCAGCGTGAGCACCCTCTGCGACGACGGCACCGCCACCATGCCTGTCAGCACCAACTTCTCCACGCCCTGCGTGCCCGTCACCGTCCTGCCCTGGAGCGAGGACTTCGACGCCATCCCCGCAGGCTACAACCGCCTCTACACCGACACCAGCTCCTACCTCAACTGCTGGAACCTCTACACCGGTGCCTACGACAGCGCCTCCAACACCGCCACCCTCACTCCCGCCACCTTCGACGTCTTCGCCGCCGTCAACTACGCCACCGCCTTCGACTCCTCGATGCACATGCGCGTGAACATCTACGGCGAGAACGTCCACCGCTGGCTCGTCACCCCCAGCATCGTCCTCGGCACGGGCAGCACCCTCTCCTTCAACTACGCCCTGACGCAGTACAACAGCAATAACGCCATCACCGAGGCTGGCGACGACGACCGCTTCCTCGTCCTCGTCACCACCAACGGCGGCACCACCTGGACCCCCGTCAAGACCTGGGGCCACGGCAGCGGCTACGACTTCGAATACCGCAACGCCTCCTCCACCGGCGACTCCGTCAGCATCGACCTCAGCGCCTATAACGGCCAGACCGTGCGCATAGCCTTCTTCGGCAGCAGCACCGTCTCCGGCGGCGACAACGACTTCCACATCGACAACATCGCCATCACCGCCGACACCAATGCTCCGCAGCCCGAAATGTACACCGTCAGCGCCATCAGCGCCGACGCCGCCATGGGCAGCGCCACCGTCAGCGCCTCCCGCGTGGCCGCCGGCACCAGCGTCACCGCCACCGCCACGGCCAACAACGGCTACCACTTCACCAACTGGACCGCCGCCGGCACCGTCGTCTCCACCGCCAACCCCTACACCTTCACCGTCAGCGCCGACATCGTCCTCACGGCCAACTTCGAAGCCGACGGCACTGAGCCCGAGGAGTGCGTCGACCCGACCGACGTCGCCGCCAGCGACATCACCTCCACCTCCGCCACCATTTCCTGGACGGCCGGCGGCAGCGAGACCCGCTGGGCCATCAACTGGGGCACCGGCGCCGACACCACCGCCAACAACCCCTACACCCTCACCGGCCTCGAGCCCAACACCACCTACTACGTCAAAGTGAAAGCCCTCTGCGCCGACGGCAACGAGAGCGGCTGGAGCTCCCCCGCCACCTTCACCACCGCCACCGTGGGCATCGACGACATCGACGCCGCAGCCATCAGCCTCTACCCCAACCCCGCCACGACCACTGTCACCATCAGCGGCATCAGCGGCCAGGCCACGGTAACGGTTGTTGACATGAACGGCCGCGTGAGCGGAGAGTGGAGAGTGGAGAACGGAGAAATCACCCTCGATCTCACGGGCTACGCCCAGGGCGCCTACTTCGTCCGCATCGTCGGCGAGCAGCAGAGCGCCGTCCGCAAGCTCATCGTGAAGTAACACTATGGAGCGCCGGCGTCCCGCCGGCAAAAAAACTGGACCGCCGGCGTCCCGCCGGCACCACCCCAACCCCCGCAAGGCCCAACCCTTGCGGGGGTTTATTTTTTTACCCCCCAAAAAACGACCCCACCCGTAGAGACGCAGCATGCCGCGTCTCTACATTAACTCTTAACTCATAACTCTTAACTCCTAACTGCTACATAATTCGGCCCTTCTTATATCGTTCCTATATACTTCTCATATAGTTCTTATATCACCTATATAAGAAGTATATGAGAAGTATATGAGAACGATATGAAAACGATATAAGAACAATATAAGAAATGCCGAATTATGTACCTCTCGGGTAGGTATGAGGTGGGAAGAGGGGCGGAGGGAGGAAAAGAATTTTTTTTTCTTCCAACTATAAAAAAAGTTGTATATTTGCATTATCCCCAATTATTGATAAATTGGGGTAAAGTTTTTTATATCAAAGGATTAACACTATGGCAAAAGAAATAAAATTTAGTCTGGTATACCGCGATATGTGGCAGAGCAGCGGCAAATACCAGCCGCGAGTGGACCAGTTGGAGAAAATAGCGCCGGTGATTGTGGAGATGGGTTGTTTCGACCGCATCGAGACCAACGGCGGCGCTTTCGAGCAGGTGAACCTCATGTACGGCGAGAACCCCAACAAGGCTGTGCGCGCCTGGACCAAGCCTTTCAACAAGGCCGGCATCCAGACCCACATGCTGGAGCGCGCCCTGAACGGCCTGCGCATGTACGGTGTGCCGAAGGATGTGCGCCAGCTGATGCCGAAGGTGAAGAAGGCGCAGGGTGTGGACATCATGCGTTCGTTCTGCGGCCTGAACGACCCGCGCAATCTGGAACTCAGTGTCAAATACGCCAAGGAGGCCGGCATGATCAGCCAGGCGGCCCTGAGCATCACGCACTCGCCGGTGCACACGGTGGAGTACTACATGGGCATTGTGGACAAGCTGGTGGAGTTCGGTGCCGACGAGATATGCCTGAAGGACATGGCCGGTGTGGGCCGTCCCGCCACGCTGGGCCGATTGGTGAAAGAGATAAAGACCAAGTATCCGCACATCGTGGTGCAGTACCACGGCCACACGGGTCCGGGCCTCTCGATGGCCTCGACGCTGATGGTGGCCCAGGCGGGTGCCGACGTGATAGACTGCGCCATGGAGCCCCTGTCGTGGGGCATGGTGCACCCCGACGTCATCTCGGTGCAGGCCATGCTCAAGGATGCCGGCTTCACGGTGAAGGACATCAACATGGACGCCTACATGGAGGCCCGCAAGCTGACGCAGGAGTTCATCGACGACTTCCTGGGACTGTACATCAACCCCGGCAACCGCGTGAGCACCTCGCTGCTGGTGGGCTGCGGCCTGCCGGGCGGCATGATGGGCTCGATGATGAGCGACCTGCGCGGTGTGCACGGCGCCATCAACATGGCGTTGAAGAAGAACGGCAAGCCGGAGGTGAGTTTCGAGGAACTGACGGTGCAGCTGTTCCAGGAGGTGGAGCACATCTGGCCCATGCTGGGCTACCCCCCGCTGGTGACGCCCTTCAGCCAGTACACCAAGAACATCGCCGTGATGAACCTCCTGGCCATGGCCCAGGGCAAGGCCCGTTTCGGCCAGATCGACAAGGACTCGTGGAGCATGATCCTCGGCCGTGCCGGCAAGCTGCCCGGACCGCTGGCTCCGGAGATCGTCGAGCTGGCCAAGGCCCAGGGCATGGAGTTCTACACCGGAGTGCCGCAGGACGCCTATCCCGACGCCCTGCCGGAGTACATCAAGGAGATGGAACAGAACGGCTGGGACCGCGGCGAGGACGACGAGGAGCTCTTCGAGCTGGCCATGCACGACCGCCAGTACCGCGACTACAAGAGCGGTGTGGCCAAGGAGCGCTTCAACAAGGAGGTGGCGCAGCTGCGCGCCGAGAAGGACGCCCCCAAGGCTCCCGCCACCGCCGAGAGCATCAGCCTGAACTACATCACCCCCAAGCACCCGGGCGCCACGCCCGTTGTGGCCACCGCCACGGGACGCCTGCTGTGGGAGGTCAACTTCGACGACCAGAGCACCCCTCCGGCCCCCGGAACGGAGGTGAAAGAGGGCATGCCGCTGGCCCACATCGAGGCCCCCTACGCCCTGATGCCCCTCGTGGCATTGAAGGGCGGCAAAGTGGTGGACACCTGCGCCAAACAAGGCCAGATGGTGAAGAAAGGCGACGTGCTGGGATGGGTCGAATAGGACTAAAACTTAAAGCTTAAAGATGTAAGCTGTAAGCTGTAAGTGAAAAACTTAATGCTTAAAACTTAAAACTTAAAACTTAAAACTTAAAAAATATTTGGCCAGTTCGGAAAAAGTGTGTATTTTTGCAATCCGAATTGTAATAAAAAACATTTGACTTATGACTGGAGTTTCTATATTCGCACTGATTATCGGCGCCATATTTGTGAACAATGTGGTGCTGGCCCAGTTCCTCGGCATCTGCCCGTTCCTGGGCGTGTCGAAAGATGTGAAGAGTTCGCTCGGTATGGGCGGCGCTGTGCTCTTCGTGATGCTGCTGGCCACGATGGTGACCTACCTCATCATGCAGTATGTGCTGGTGCCGCTGAACCTGGAGTACCTGCAGACCATTGCCTACATCCTGGTGATTGCGGCCCTGGTGCAGATGGTCGAAATCGTGCTGAAGAAGATTGCCCCGGCGCTGTATCAGGCCCTGGGAGTCTTCCTGCCCCTGATCACCACCAACTGCGCCGTGCTCGGTGTGGCCATTCTGGTCATCCAGAAGAACATGAACTTCCTGGAGAGCGTCATCTACTCAGCCTCCATCGCCGTGGGCTTCACCCTGGCGCTGGTCATCTTCGCCGGCATCCGCGAGCAGCTGGAGCTCACCGGCACCCCCAAAGGCATGAAGGGTGTGCCCATCGCGCTGGTCACCGCCGGTATCTTGGCCATGGCCTTCATGGGCTTCAACAACCTGGTGCCCCTGCCGTAAAGATGCGACCCTGAAAAACAAATCAATGCCCCGCCGGACCTTTCCGACGGGGCATTGATTTTTGGCCCTTCGGGGATGACCGGAAAGGTTTTTGCATAAGAAACAAGGAGAAAACAGGCAAAAAACAGCACGTATACAATACTGATAATCAGTTTATTGATTTAATTTTAGGAATTATTAGCACTTTATTTTTTAACATTTCAGAAATAAGTAGTACTTTTGCACCTCGAAAAAAGGAAATAAAAAGTTAAAAAACCTAACAATAAACATTTTAAAACTCAAAATGATGAAGAAAGTATTTTTTGCATTCGCAATTGCCGGTATGTTTGGTTTCGCCGCTTGCGGCAGCAACAACACCGAGACCGTTGACACCATGGCCGAGCAGGCCGTCGAGGCTGCCGCCACCGAGATGACCGAGGAGACCACCGAGGCCACCGAGACCCTCACTGACGCCGCCGCCGAGGTTGCCACCGAAGCTGTCGAAGATGTCGCCGCTCAGTAAGCTAAGACCAATCACACAAAAAAGCCGTCCAACATGGACGGCTTTTTTTGTTATCTGCCGGCGGCATCAGTTGCGGTAGCCGATGACGTGGCGCACCTCGCTCAGTGTGCGGGCGGCGCTGACGTGGGCCTTCTCCTTGCCGCGGTCGATGATGCGACGCAGGGACTCGTCGTCGGCACCAATCTCGAGGATGCGCTGGCGCAGGGGCTCGACGAAAGCCACCATGTCCTCGGCCAGCTGCTTCTTGAGGTCGCCGTAGCGTATCTGGCAGCGGTTGTAGAGGTCGTCGAAATACTCGACGGTGTCGGGCGTGGAGACAGCCTTGAGCAGGGAGAAGAGGTTCTCGATCTCCTCGGGTTTCTTCTGGTTCATCTCCGTGGGGCCGGAGTCGGACTTGGCCTTCATGATTTTCTTGCGGATGACGGCGGGCTCGTCGGTGAGGAAGATGGTGGAGGCTTCACCCTCGCTCTTGCCCATCTTGCCACTGCCGTTGAGGGCGGGGATCTTCACCAACTGGCCGTTGGAACCCATGGCCTGCGGCAGGGGGAAGACCTCGGAGTGATACATGTTGTTGAAGCGCTGGGCGAAGGTGCGCGTCATCTCGAGGTGCTGCTCCTGGTCCTTGCCCACAGGCACCTTGGTGGCCTTATGGATGAGGATGTCGGCGGCCATGAGGGTGGGATAGGTCAGCAGGCCGGCGTTGACGTTGTTGGGATTTTGGCGCACCTTGTCCTTGAAGGAGGTGACGCGCTCGAGCTCGCCAAGGTAGGCGTTCATGTTGAAGAAGAGGTAGAGCTCGATGGTCTCGGGCAGGTCGCTCTGGAAGTAGATGGTGGCCTTCTCGGGGTCAAGGCCCGAAGCGAGGTACTGCACGAGGATGGCGCGGGCGTCGTTGTAGATGCTGCCGGGGGTGGGATGGGTGGTCAGCGAATGGTAGTCGGCGATGAAGAAGAAGCAGTCGTGTTCATCCTGCATGCGGACGAAGTTCTTCAGGGCGCCGAAATAATTGCCCAGGTGGAGGTTGCCTGTGGGGCGTATGCCACTGCAAACTATATCTTTACTCATATTGTCGTTGTTGTTTTATGGCTGCAAATATACGAAATTATTTTCATTTGAGGGGTGTGAGGGTGGTGCGGCGGTTCTGTGCGCGGCCCTCGGGGGTGTCGTTGGTGGCCACGGGGCGTGTCTCGCCATAGCCGCGGTAGGTGAGGCGCTCGGCTTCGACGCCACGCTCTACGAGGTAGTCGTAGACGGCCTTGGCACGCCGCTCGCTGAGCACCATGTTGTCCTCGTCCTTGCCCACGGCGTCGGTGTGGCCGCCCACCTCCAGACGCAGGCGCGGATGGCGCTTCAGGGCATCGGCCAGACGGTCCAAACCGGCCTTCGAAGCCTCGTAGAGTTCGGCACTGGCGGTGAGGAAGAGGATGTTGTGCAGGGTGACGGTGTCGCCGAGGGTCAGCAGGTTCTCGGCCTGCACAACGGGGTCGATGAAGGTGATGCGCTCCGGACGCGCAGGCGCAGGCATGACGAAGGAGTAGAGGTCCTGTTTGCCATAGCCGCCGAAGCGGTCACTGCTGAAGATGGCCGTGCGACCGTCGGGGGCCACGATGAGGTTGTTCTCCTCGCCGACGGTATTGATGGGATAGCCGAGGTTCTGCACCTGTCCGAAAGTACTATCGTTCAACCGCTTGGACACATAGAGATCCATGCCTCCCATGCCCTGGTGGCCGTCGGAGGCGAAATAGAGCGTCTTGTCGTCGAAATGGATATAGGGGGCCGTCTCGTTGCCCTTGGTGTTCACCTCGGGACCGAGGTTGCGGGGTTCGCTCCAGCGCCCTTCGTCGAGGGTGCAGTACCATATGTCGGTGCCGCCATAGCCGCCGGGGCGGTTGGAGGCGAAATAGAGCGTGTAGCCGTCGATGGACAGCGAGGGGAACGACTCCCAGTAGGGCGAGTTGACAGGCTCGCCCAGACTGCGCGGCTTGCCCCAGCGGCCGCCCTGGCGCACACTCATGTAGATGTCGCAGCCGCCATGGGCACTGCGCCCGCAGGCGGTGAAGATGACCACACGGCCGTCGTGCGAGATGGTCTGGGCGCCCTCGTTGCCGTGGCTGTTGAGGGGCTCGGGCATGCGGTGGGCCGGACCCCAGTCGAGCTCCATGGTGTCGTAGTCGGAGTAGTAGAAGTCCTCCTCCATGTCCAGCCCCCGCAGGGTCTGTGCATTGCGGGGCGAACGGCGTGTGAAGACCAGCATGCGGTAGTCGGCCGTAAGGGCCGGCAGGTACTCGTCGTCGGGCGTATTGACATTCGGCCCCAGGTTGATGGGGCGGAAAGGCACGGGGTTCTCCACGGCATGCCGGCGCCAGCGGGCGACGGCAAGCTGGCGCCGCACCTCCTTCTGCCAGCGCGGATCGTCGAGGTTCTGGCAGTGCTCGTAGCTGTCGATGGCGTCGGCATAGCGCTCCATGGCCAGCCGCTGGTTGCCCAGCACGAGCCACGCCTCGGCATAGCCGGGGTCGACATCGAGGGCCTTGAGGAGCAGCTTCTCGGCCTCCTCGTACTGGCCCACGACCCCTTTCTCCACAGCCCGCTCGAAGAGCGGGAGGCTCTTCTTGTTCTGTGCCGCAGCGGCAAGGGGCAGCAGGAGCATCAGGATGGCAACATACTGTTTCATAACCTTCTGTATTTATTCTTTCACCAGACGGCGCACGGCGTTGCCGCAGCTGAGGAGGTAGGTGCCGGCGGGCAGGGCGGAGAGGTCGATGCGGGCCGTGCCGTGGACCTCGAGGGTCTGCAGGCGGCGGCCGGCGAGGTCGCTGAGGGCGACCGTGCCGTCGGCATCGATGTTGACGGCGTCGGTGGCGGGATTGGGATAGAGCTTGAAGGCGGGTGCCTCAGCACCGTCGCCGATAGCCAGGGGGAAGGCCCCTTCGGGGTTGCCGGTGGTGAGGGTGAGGCGGTAGGTGTGCGCGGTGACGCCATCCTCGGCGGTGACGGTGAGACTGACGAGGGTCGTGGTGTCGTCGACGGGCTCCACCTCCGTCGCCACCGTGGCGTCAGCCACCTCGGGCGTGCCCACAACCTCGGCAGGATTGAGCAGCGCGGCATCGTCGACATGCACCGTATAGTCCAGCTTGCCCTTGCGGAAATAGCGCACGGCACGGCCGTCGATGCTCACGCCCGTGAGCCAGGCGCTGTAGACGAACCGCAGGTCGTCGACCGACAGCGAGTCGTTGCCGTCGCCGCTGCCGGGGATGGCATTGGTGGTGAGGTTCACCAGCATGTAGGCCCCCTCGCTCGTGCCGTCGTACACGAATGGCACACGCACCAGCGACCACTCCGGCTCCGTGGCCGACGTGGTGGTGCGGGCGAAGCGCGCCGAGGCCCTGCCGCAGTAGCGCTCCGTGTCGTCCTCCTGGTTGGGAGCCTTGAAGTCGCTGTCGCCGTGCAGGATGGCCGACACCTGCGCCTTGGAGGTCTCGGAGGCGGCATAGAAGCTCACCCACACATACAGCGAATCCGGCGTGCCGCTGAAAGGCTGGCAGTGGTCGGCATTGCTACGCTGGGTGTAGTTGTAGTTGTCCTCGCTGGCCGCCGACATCGAGGCAGCGTGGATGCGCCCCGTGGTCATATTGCCGTTGGCCTTGATGCCGAGGATGGACTGGCAGTAGATGGTCAGGTAGTGGCTGCCGTCGCTGCCGGGACGCCCGCCGTTGCGGCGGTAGTGGTGCGGCGACGACGCCAGGGAGGCAAACGAGCCGTCAGACGAGGCGAAAGAGTTCCAGTGCGCGGGCTCCGACGTCTCGCCGCCGTCCCACTCCTCGAAGCCCCCGTTGGGCAGCTGGTACTGGGCCGCACCCGACAACGCCATGGCCAGCGCAGCCGTCAAAAACAATGCTTTCTTCATATCCATTTTATATTGGTATTACCTGTTTTTTGATACCATAACGCGACTTTCCGCCAAATATTGTATCCCCTCCCCTCCTGCCTCCCCCCTCCCACCCCATACCTACATAATTCGGCCCTTCTTATATCCTTCCTATATACTTCTCATATACTTCTTATATCACCTATATAAGAAGTATATGAGAAGTATATGAGAACGATATGAAAACGATATAAGAACAATATAAGAAATGCCGAATTATGTACCTCTCGGGTAG
>Ga0326511_10001014_pt1 | contig 23933 bp, 20 predicted proteins | sample 0_2496_0518_D_FD_203701 | JGI IMG/M metagenome (GOLD analysis project Ga0326511, IMG submission 203701) | Bovine rumen microbial communities from UC Davis, California, United States - 0_2496_0518 | ecosystem: Host-associated > Mammals > Digestive system > Stomach > Rumen | place: USA...
AACTCCAGGAACGCCCATTCCCAGGATAATCGACATGAGCATTACCAGAAAGCCTGTGAGATAAATCGAATTGCTTGGAACGACATTCAGAATCAGGTAGCCCATGTTGAGACCGAGGCTTGTGAGCGTGACCGTACCGATGATTACGCCGATGATTACGCAGGAAATGCCCACACCGATTGCGCTTCTTGCCCCTTCAACACAGGCCGCAAGGATTTTTTGTGGAGTCATGCGGGTTTCTTTTCTAATCCAGCTTGCTCCAATCGTTACGAAAATTGAAATAACGGCGGCGAGCAGGGGAGTGAAGCCTTTACACATCAGGGCGATTAAAATCACCAGCGGAAAGACGAGATGCCCCTGTTCCTTAACGACTTTGAGTGCGTTTGGAATATTTTCTTTTGCGATGCCTGAAAGTCCCAGTCGTTTTGCCTCAAAGTGAACCGCGACTAAAAGCCCCAGATAATAGAGGAAAGCCGGAAGAATCGAAGCAATCATGACAGTGGTGTAGCTTAAGTTCAAGAATTCTGCCATGACAAAGCCCACAGCACCCATAATCGGAGGACAGAATTGCCCGCCTGTGGAAGCAGTTGCCTCAACTGCGGCGGCGAATTCTTTTTTGTAGCCGGTCTGTTTCATCAGCGGGATTGTGATTGTGCCTGTGGTTGCGACATTTGCCACGGCCGAGCCGTTAATCATTCCCATGAGTGCCGAAGCAAGAACCGCAACTTTGGCAGGACCGCCCGGAGTCTGACCTACGAGAGTGAGCGAAAAGTCATTGATGAACTTTGAAAAGCCAGAATATTTGAGGAATGAGCCGAAAACAACGAACAGGAAAATGTAAGTGGCCGAAACGCTGATTCCTGTTCCCAAAACGCCCTGAGTTCCCCAGAACTGAGTGATAAGAACCCGTTTGAGCGTGAATCCGTTGTGTCCCAGCTGTCCGGGAATAAATTTTCCGAAGAAATTGTATGCAAGGAAAACTGCCGCAAGAATTGCAAGGTTTGGGGAAGTGCGTCGGGAAGCCTCAAAAACAACAAGAACCGCCGCCGCCGCAATCCAGACTTCATATTTATTGATTCGACCGCCGTTTCTCGCGATTTCGGTGTAGTGTGTTATGAGATAGCCGAAAGTGAAAACCGCCGCCGCAATAAGAATCAAATCAACAATTGGCGGGAATTTTCGTGACCGTTTCTGTTTTTTGTAGGCCGGATAAAGCAAAAAAGTAAATGCAAGCAAAAAAATGCAGTGAAAAGCGCGCAGGTTAATCGCGCTGATAACGCCAAAAGTGCTGAACCAGAGCTGGAAAGCGGTCCAGACGCAAAGAAGGACCGTAATTGCAATTCCTGCCGGCCCCGAGTAAGTGCGTAAGCGGGATTCAGAATCCTTTTCTTCAAGAAGAGCCTGTGCTTTTGCTTCTTCGTCAGATTGATTCTGTTCGATTGTGTTATTTGTATCTGTGATTTTACTTTCTGTCATTTTGTTTCTCTAAACAGAGACATTCTAGCAGATTTGGAGAGAAAAGAGAATCAGATGCTAATAAAGAAGATTTTGCTTTTTATTGTGTGTATACTATAAAAGTGCAAAAATTGTCGTGTATATACGGTGTAAATGTGATAAATTTATCGTATTTACACTATAAAATATGCTTGATTTTGTCGTCTATGCACGATAAAATACACTTAATATTGTCGTGTATGCACGATAAAATCGTAAGCGTTAAGAGGTGCGTCTATGAATCACGATTTACTGAAAGAAGTCATTTTTGATCAGGCAGAATTCATTAAAAACTCAAAAATCATAAAAAGAGATTACACCTTTGAAAAGAACGCAAACTATATTCTGGTCGGTTTGAGACGAGCTGGCAAATCCACGCTTTTGTACGGAATCGCAAAAGAACTTGTCGCAGAAGGATGTGACTGGTCGCAGATTATCTACATCAATTTTGAGGACGACCGTTTGCTTGGATTCTCCGTATCTGACTTCAACGACATTGTTGCAGTTGCCCACGAACTGAACGATTCAAAAGAAGTTTACTATTTTTTCGATGAAATTCAGATTATTGACGGTTGGGAACACTTTGCGCGCAGGCTTGCCGACCAGAAAAATAGGGTTTACATCACGGGAAGTAACGCAAAAATGCTGAGTTCAGAGATGGCGAGCACTTTGGGCGGGAGATATATCCCAAAAATGATTATGCCTTTTTCTCTGGGCGAAGTTTTGGATTATAAAAATATTTTGCATGATGAAAGGGCAATGCTCACAACATCAGAATCAGCAAAAATCAGAAGAGCCTGTCAGGAATATATCTCATACGGCGGATTGCCAGAAGCACAACTTTTTACGAACAAAAGAGAATATATCAAAACAGTCTATGAAAAAGTCCTTTTAGGAGACATCATAGAGCGGGAAGATGTAAAAAACAAGTTCGCACTTCGCCTGATGATTAAAAAAATCGCCGAAACCGTTATGAGCGAAATTTCATTCACCACGCTTGCAGGAAATGTAAAGGCTTTGGGAACAAAAACTTCGACGGACTCAATGATTGAATATTCATCTTACGCACAGAACGCATATCTCGTATTCCGGACGAGCAATTATGTTTCAAAATTTGCAGACAAAGAGGGGATTCCACGGTTCTATTTTTACGACAACGGACTTCTCTCGCTTTTTCTTGTGGATAAAAAATCTGCACTCCTGGAAAATGCTGTCGCGGTATATCTCAAACGAAAGTTTGAAGAAGAATTTTACTATTTCAAATCAAAACAGACCGGAATTGACATAGATTTTTATCTCCCGGAACAGAAGACGGCAATTCAGGTTGCATACGAGCTTGGCGACGCAGAAGAGCGTGAAACAAGAAGCCTGTTTTCGTTTGCGGAAAAATCAGAAGAAGCGCAAAGACTTATCATAGTCACTAATGAGGAAGAAAGGACGATTAGGAAAGACAATCTTATGATTGAAGTCGTGCCTGTTCATAAATTCTTGCTGGCAGACTATGTGTAATGGTGTGGGGGAAAATAAAAAAACAGACACAACAAAAAATTCGGACAGAATTTTTAGTGTGTCTGATGTAATTTTGCGAATTTTCAGTTTTCTACTTATTCGTAATTTTTTTTCAGTTCATCGAAGCTGAGTTTTCCGTCAATTTCTCGAACTTGAATTTTTCCGCTGAGAACATTAAAGAAGAATTCCGTAATATCCTTAACATTGAGTTCTGGACCTTTTTCACCGTTTGATTTTGTGAGTGAGTAAGTTTTCAAAATCTGGCTTCCGAGGCTTGCAGAAATAATAAGGAAATGATTTTCCATTTTTTCCATGTCAATCAAATCGCTTACGAGAACGCGGCTTGCAACGCTGTAGCTGTTAATAAGGCTTTGAGTGCCGTTCTCATCCGTGAGAACTGTGCGCTGAGTATCGTTTACAAGGTCGATTTTGATTTTTCCGGTGTTTTGTTTTTCATCTTCGCCCTTATAAAGAGAACCGAGGTCAGCAAGAGAGAGATTCCAGAATTCAGTGTTCGGAAGAAGTGACATCGGCTCGACAGAAAATGCAGTCGGATAGAGAAGGTAGTTCACGCCCGAAGCGTTGACTTCAGGTGAGTTGAAAGTACCGATGATGCTACCGTTGATTGTAAGGCTTCTGCTGGAGAAGACACCGCCGAGAACAACGCAGTTCTCAAGCTGTATCTCCGTACCGTAGATTGAGCCGCAGACCATGCAGTTCTTCATTTTGATTGTCGGAGCGTTTACATCACCGCCGTAGATTGCCCTTCCTGTTGAAATCAAAGAAGACACGCTCTGTGAACTTGCGACTGATTTATTGAAGTAAATCAAATCTTTTGCGTCACTTTTGATGTGAAGTTCTTTGTCCGCAAAAACAGCCTTTTTGAATTCTGCCGGTCCGTTTGAAATTTCTAGGAATTTTGCGTAAGTCGAGCCTTCAACGAGAACATTTGTATCGACGATGACCTGACGGTCGAGTTCTGCGTTTGTGCGTGGAATAATGCTTGTCGCAACACGGTTGTCACGCAAAGTGATTGTATTTTGTCCAAAATCTTTATCATTAATATCTTTCATTTTTGTTATGCCTCCTTAAGTTTTTTGAGCACTTCGTATACTCTGAGTGATTTTTCGTCTTTCAAGTCCTGAAATTCCCGTTCTGCAATCAGTTCGAACGCTTCATTAATTTGTTTTGCCTCGTTTTCGTCTTTCGTCTGATTTTCGTTGAAAGTTGAGACAAAATAATTTTTGACCGTTTCGCTAATTGCAGTCTTGGAATTCTCACTTAAAGGATTTGAAAAACAATTATAATCTGTTACATTCGATTCCAAATTTGAACTTTCGGTAAAAATTACAGGAATGTAGTTACTTTCGCTTGCAACGCATCCATGTTCTGAGACAATGCTACCTACTTTTTTGGAATACACTGTCTCCTGAATGACATTCGCCGCAAGAGAATCAATTGCTTTCTGTACCCTTGATTTTGCATTCGCAATGAGAAGCTGTTGCTGAACAATCTCATCTTCATTCACTCCCAGAAGGAACTGAGTGACTTTTTTTGAAGTCTCAGAGTGAAGCTGCTCGCCTTGAACCCGCTTTGAGATTTCAAAGACATTTCTGTCGAGGGCAACAACACGCTTTTCAAGTTCTTCGTCGAGATTCTGAAAGACTTTGTTGTATCTGTCTGAAACTCGCGAATAATCGTCCTGCATAACGATTTGCTGTTTTTCAAGAGTCGCTGATTTTGTTGTGAGAAGCTCGAAAACAGCCTTGAATTTCGCAGCAAGGGCCGCAATGTTTTGGTCAAGCTCGGATTTAATCATATTGAAAAAGCCCGAAATGACATGACTGGAAACTTCATCAGCAGACTTTGCGATTGAAGCAACTTGTGCTGAATTCATTGTTACGACAGCACCGTTGAGTTGACGGACTGAGTTTGAACAATGATTTACGCTTGAATCAAATGGGTCTGTATCAACGAAAAGATTTACCGTGACAGGTACACTGCCTGAGTAATGAACGGTTCCCGAAACTGTACCGCCATGTTCACTTGCAGGATAGCTGTGAGAATAACTTTCAGTTCCAGAATAATAAACGGAGCCTGTATAAGACTTTGAATAACTCATTCTTAAACCTCCGTTTCCTGCCATTTGCTCTCGTCAAAAAGTCGAAGCATTTCTTTGGCGACCCGTTCATCGGAAATTTCAGCGTTTACTTTCTGTTGGAAAGATCTCTTTATTGGTTCGAATTCCGTATCATTGATTTCTTTCCACGAAAAATTATCCGAATTTTCTTTGAGTTGGTTCAGGTATTTAGAATTTACAGAGAATGCAGCTTCTGTTGAAGTGACGATATTCTTGATGCTTGAATCCTCGCTCATCATTGAATCTGTTTCTGAAAAAATAACTGGAACATATTCTTCGCAGGGCTTCTCAAACTCAATTTCTTTTAGAATACTTTGAACCGAATCCGAATACTTTATCTGTTCAATTACATCGTCAGTCATAACACCGATTGATTTTGCGCTTTTGCTTTTTACAGTGGCGTTTGCCTGTTTTACATTCACAATCTGAGTGTCATTGCTGTAACAAATCGCTTTTATTACTTCGCTACCTGTCTTGAATTGGCTCAGTTTGTAATTGCGTGAAATTTCATAGGCTCGTTTATCGAGTTCATGAATTCGGGTCTCAAGTGCCTTATCAAGTGAAGAAAAATGCTTGAAGTAGCGTGCTTTTATTCGCTCGTAATCATCTTGCATAACAACCATAATTTTATCGATGTCACTCTTGAAAGTTTCCATCAACTGCATGGTACTGAGCATTTTGCTTGAAATGGCAGCAATTTTCTGGTCGAATTGGCTTTTCATCAGGACGAAAAAACCCGTGTCTACGTTATGACAGATTTGTTCTGAAGCCCTTTGCTGTGCAATAACAACGGCACTCTGCATTGCCACGACAGAACTTGTGACATCACGAACATTTGAGTTTACATAGTCCAGAGAATCAGCCATTGGCTGGGTGTCAACAGTAATATTAAAATCAGCCATATTACTCACCATCCTTTTCTAATTCATCATCAGACTCCTCGTCTTCCGACTCCTCGTCATCAAATTCATCGTTTTCTGTCTCAGACTCTTCTTCTTCAGAAATCTGCTCTTCATCATCATTTGAATCTGCCTCGTTTCCGGTGATTCCCTCAGTTTCTTCAGTCATGTTTTTTTCTTCTTGTGGCTGTTCCTGAGAAACTTCTTCTTCGGTCGGCTCTGCCGGAAGTTCACCGTTTAAACTGTCAATTCGGTTAATTTGGTTGGTCGCAACTTGCTGAAGATCCATCGCGAAGTCTTCCATAAGTTTTGGCTCTACGCTTGGCTCCGGCGGAAGTTCTGAGTAAGTTGCGAAGTAACTGTTGACAGGAATGATTTTCTGACGGCGAGGGTCAAGATTCTGCAAGTTTTCTGGGATGATAGAATCTGCGACTTTCTTACTTTCACCGTCACGGAGAGAACCTTCAAAATACTCGACAAAACCGAATTTCTCAGAAGAATCGTTGATATCCTTCTGAAGACCTCTCATATAAACTTGAAAACCTTCCCCGATTTCTCGGCATCCTTCTACCTTTTCTTCGATTTCTTTGATTGCCTCATCAGATGAATTCACTTCCTTGGTTTCAATATCAGCACGACCTGTTACTTTCATTGCATTCTGAGTCTGCTTGTATGAAAGATATGTGTTGTGAGCCGTAGAATACTCAGCATAAGCGTTCGTAATTTGAGTAATTAATTCCTGTCCGGTTTTTCGGTTATCTCGGAAGGCTGCCTCAACATCCTGATGCCATTTGTTAAGATAGCTCAGTTTCTGATCTTTTATATTGTTGTAGATTTTAAGTCGCTCAACTCGAGTTTCGTTCATAAGGTTATTGATAAGAGGCATCAAAACCTCTTCTTCAATTTGATTCATACCAAATGGCATAATCGTGCGTGTGTTGTCCTCTGCGACCCAGTTTTTATTATAGATGTCATAGCGGACTTTAGAACTCTCTTTTAGCTCAAACGGTTTATAGCTTTCAACACAATCCTGATAATTGAAGTTTGTATCACGAATTCGCGCAAGTTCTTCTGCTTCAAGTTGCGGTGAATACTGGTTGTATCCAGATTTTAAGACTGCAGAGAGAATTGAGTTCGTGTAGTCGAGAAGGCTTGAGGTCGAGTTTGTCTTGATTTTTGAAACAAGTTGGACTGAATCACCAAGTTTGCGAATCAAAGATTTGAAATAATTGGAGTTTCCTCCGTCTGTATTTTTTTCAAGCTGTTTTTTTAGGTCACTGATATTTGTAAATGCTTCAAGTTTTGAGTCAAACCCCTCGGTGTCAAATACTTTTACGATAGGTTTGTTGCCGGTATCTGTTGTTGCATATTCTTCAAGGAATGATTCCTGCTCGCTTTCTGGAGGAACAACTGGAAGAGATACTGAGCGAGTGTCTGAATCTGTGAGAAGATAGCTGATATTGCGAACTTCACGGTCAATATTTCCCATGTAGTTGTGCATGGTGATTTCCTGTACGCTCTTACTGTAAGCACTTGTGTCAATCTGCTCTGCATCTTCGTTTCCTTCGACAATTGGAATGTTATCAAGGTTACTCTCAAGGTTCGTAAGTGATTCCTTAAGTTCATTCGGCTTGTGCAGGACTGAAAGTGAAAAGTCTGTGTTCGGAAGAGACCCCGTGTGATCGATTACGAAACTTTTTCCTTCAAATGGAACCCGGGTTGCGACGGGAACATAAGCCACGCCCATTTTGCTGACTTTATAGTTGCGGCGGATATTTGCCTTCGCTTCGTTGAATGCTTTGATATTGTCCTCAAAGTTATCAAAATCTTTTTTTGCTCCGTTCTTCTTTACAAGACTTACAATTGCTATAATCAGACAGCCTAATGCAAGACAGCCAACTGTAATACCAGCCTCCAGCATATGCAATAAAAGAATAATAAGAGTACAGCCTATTGCACTCACTCCAGCAATGCTGAATGCCACAATCATTATGATTTTGAATTTTTTCTGTCGCTCTTCTGAAGTGTTTTTTCGGTTAGTGGCATCTTCGATTTTGTTTTCTAAATCGATTTCTTCGCCGACGATTTTTTCTGCGGCTCTTTTGTAATAATCAAAAAGAACCTTTGCCTCATCTTCATAAATATTTGAAGATTCCTTAAAGATTTTTCCAGTCATTTTTTAAATTTTCCTCCTTTTTAAGAATGACTTTTTTATTTTCTGAGAAGTTTCCGTTGTTTAAGCAGAAGATCTATTTCAGCGATTTTTGCATCGAGCTCCTGTGCAGAAAGTGTTGAAGAAGAAATGACATTTGCAGCGATAATCATTTTCATCTCGATGTCAGCAGCTTGCTCGGTATCAACTGGAGACATGTATCTAACATCATCACATAATCTTATAAGTTTTGCCTTTTGGTCACGAAATTCATCGCTTAAAGTGTTCGCCTTCAGGTTGAGCATTTCAAATGCATTCTTGACCTCACCGATTTTTGTAAGAGATTTTCTTTCTGCCGCTTGAACTTCGCCGATATGAGTACCGGAAAAATATCCGAAGTAGACGAAAATTGCGAGAAGAAAGAACAACACACATTCGGCAATTACTGCATATGTGAGCGCAATTTTTTCAGTCTTTACGCACACGATAAGAATAAAGGTGGTAAAAACAAAAAAAGAAGTTGAAATCCAAATATGAACCGTTGAAGTGATTTTTGTGTCGATTGTTTTCGTCGTAATCGAACTGAAAAACAGAGGAATAAAAAATATTGCATAACAGAGACAGATGTTTATCCACATAAATTTGTCATTACCAGTCACTTCTTCGCCTTTTGTACTGGGGCCAAGAAGATGATAGGCAAGTGCGATAACAGCAAGACCAAAAAGGAAAATCAGAAATTTGAAAATTCCAAGTTGTTTTCGATTCATATTTAATCCTCCGAGAATAAAATTGTTAAATTTTGATTTGGCAGTGTTTCTTGTTTACATTCTGTTTCCACAATTCGGGCAGAATTTTGTACCTGCAGGAACATTTGAACCGCATCGGGAACAGGCATTTCCATTCATCATATTGTTGAGAGCGTTCTGTCCTTGAAGGCTTGCTCCGCAAACTGCGCATCTTTTTGCATTCATATCGTTGTCACGGCCACAGACCGGGCATGGATTGTAAGGGTCACCGCAGTGAGGACAGAATTTGCTCGCAGAAGTGAAGCTTTTTCCACAGCGGGAGCAGAATACGGTGGTTTGCTGGGCCATTGGCCGAACTCCACCGCCCATTCCCCCCATATTTCCTGTGAAATTTCCAGTTCCGGTTGGACTCATCATCGCACTTCCCATCGCAGCGTTTCCTCCCATTCCGCCGCCCATCATCATCGCTGCACCTATCATTCCGATTCCTCCTCGGCTGTTCTGTACAGCGTTGTTTACGGTTCCGAAACTCTGCTTCTGCTGCCAGGTGTAGCCGGCAATGTTCTGTGCCGAGCGGTCACTCATTGCATCAGAAATTTTCTTTCCGTCAGGAGTGCTTGTATCAAGATCTACAGAAGTGATGTAGTAGCCTGTCAGATCAATTCCGTATTCATCCCAAAAATTTTTGAGCGGCTCAGAAAGGAAGGTAGAAAGTTCGTCAAAGTGACCGGCGATTGTCATAATGCCTATTCTGTTCTGGGTCATAAAAGTGTTGAGACAGCTGTTCGTCTTTGCAACGAGTGGACCCATAAAGTGATCAGTGAGCTGGTTAGAATCAAAAGAATTGAGAGTTCCGACAAGTTTGACAAGGAATTTTTCAGCATCCCGGATTTTAAGGCCGTATCGTCCTTGAGCGACAAGAGGAATCATCTGACCGTAATCAGGGTCCATAAAACGCATTGTCGTTGTTTTCCAGTCGATAGTAAGCGGGGCTGCCTTGTTAACGAACCAGACTTCAGCAGTGAAAGGATTTTTTTTACCGAACGGAAGTCCGAACAGATTCCGTAGCAGGGGAAGGTTTTCAGTTGAAAGAGTGTGCTTTCCGGGGCCGAATTTTCCTAAAATCTGCCCTTTTGAAAAGAACACTGCCTCCTGACTTTCACGCACAATAAGTTGTGTCGCAGTGCTGAGATTTTCGTGAGGGAATCGCCAAGCAAAAATATCATTGCTCTGTGGCTGCCATTCGACGACATCAATAAGTGCCATATTTTATCTCCATAATTACTTTGTAATTAAACTGCCAACTAATTGCAATTACAAAGTTAAAATAGTATTGCAGTTAGTTTACATATTATATCACACTGTCATTATATCGCTAGTAATTTTTTAGAAAATCCTTGCGTAAAGTTATATTTATGACAGAAGATGAATTACAGGCACGAGTCATTGATAATATTCGTTCTTTACGCAAAAAAGCAGGGTTATCGCAGGAAAAACTTGCAGATAAAGCTGATATTTCACGACAGATGATGAATGATATAGAAGGACGTAAACGCTGGCTTACGAAAGGAACTCTTGTAAAATTAGCAAATGCGCTTAGAGTGGATGTTTATGAACTTTTTATTCCAAATGCTCAAGAAAATGAAATCACAAAAGACATTTATGATGTGATTACAAAGAAACTTATCACGCAAGTAAAAGAAGCTGTAAACAAGGCTTTGGAAGAACTTCAAAATAATATACAATTTTGTTTATTTTTCTTTACATTAACATATATTTGTATTATGCTTATTGTATGAGCAATGAGATTCCAAAAACTTTTGAAAATTCGTTAATTCGTACAGCATGGAACGAACAGGAAGAGGAATGGTATTTTTCTGTTGTGGATGTTGTCGGTGTGCTGACGGATGCTAAAGATTATCAAGTAGCGAGAAATTATTGGAAGGTTTTAAAAAAACGGTTGAAAGATGAGGGTGCTGAACCGGTTACAAATTGTAACCAGTTGAAATTAAAATCTGCTGATGGAAAAATGCGACTTACTGATGTTGCGAATACGGAGCAATTGTTAAGAATTATTCAGTCAGTTCCGTCAAAAAAAGCCGAACCTTTCAAAAAATGGCTTGCAGAAGTTGGCCGGGAACGAATTGAAGAAACAATTGATCCTGAAATCACAATAAACCGAGCTTTGGAAACTTATGCAAAGAAAGGTTATTCTCGTGAATGGATTAATCAGCGTTTGCAGGCAATGCGAGAAAAGAGCTTGAAGCAGAAATCGGACATAGTGTAATTTCTAATAAAGCGGCTCCAGAATTAAATACTATTGTTACAAACTTAATCGAAAATGTCGGAAAGGAATAAAAGAATGATTAGTGTAATAAAACTACTTCGCGAACAGAATCACTACACTCAGACAAAACTTGCTGAGGAACTGGGGATTTCTCGTCAGGCTTTGATAAAATATGAAAGCCTGGAACTGGAACCGCCACTTTCGGTTGTGCGTCAGCTTTCAAAATTATTTAGTGTGGGATACGACTGCATCATAGATAATCAGCTTCCGGTAGACCTGAACGGCAACGATAAAGAGCGGCTTTTGCTAATACAAAAATGTTTCCCGAGTCTAAAAGAACATGAAAAACAAGCGGTTACAGAGATGGCCCGGATTATGGCAATGGGGACGGAAAATACAGATGTCTGAAACCGCAAGTGAAACATGAAAAAAAGCACTGCCCCAAAAGACAGTGCCTCAATTTACATTTTACTTGCTCAAAAGCTTATTCACAGCCTTCACGAACTCCATCGGGTCCTTCAGCTCGGCTCCGCTCACAAGCAATGCCTGATCGAACAAAACTTCGCTCACATCCGCGATGTAGCTCTCGTCGCTGCAAGATTCCAGTGTCTTAACGATTGCGTGGTCACCGTTGATTTCGAGAATCGGCTTGATTCCAGGACCTGCCTGATCCATTGCCCGCATCATGCGCTCCATCTGGATTCCGGGATCGTTCTCGTCAACTACGATACAGCTCGGTGAGTCAGAAAGTCGTTTTGAAAGAACGACATACGCCACTTCGTGTCGTTTACATGAGTAGAAATTATTAACACGCCGCTCACGCGGCTTGCGTATCCTTCACGCGGTCGCCCAATGCCTTCTTGATTTTCTCCTGAACAGGCTTGAAGGCTTCTTCCTTCTTTTTGGCCTCGTCCTTGTCTACTCCAAGCTCGTCGTCGCTTCCGGCGCGGTTGACTGCTTTGAGGTCGAAGTCCTTGTATTTCATCAGGCTTGGAATTACGATGTCGTCGATTTCGTCAGCCATAATCAGGACTTCAAATCCCTTCTTCTTGTATGCTTCGAGGAGCGGTGAAGCGCGCAAGTTTTTCTCGTCTGTACCTGTAATATAGTAGATTGCTTTCTGCTCAGGCTTCATTCGCTGAACATAGTCGGCAAAGCTTGTCCAGTTGTCGTCACCGGTTCCTGCTGCGTCAGTGCTCTTGAAGCGGACGATTTCTGAAATTTCCTCGCGGTTTGTATGTAGAATTTTTCACAAAAGTTTGATAGATTGAACTAAAGGCTTGCTATAAAAAAGAAGTCCGCGGTCCCTATCGGTGCAAAACACCCACTGCATAAGCAGGAGAAGGACTTCCGCGGCTCACGATTTAAATATAACAGTCTTTTTCGTGAAAATCAACAGGATTTTTTAATGAACAATCATTTTTATTCTGAAATTGAATGTGCTTTCACTTCTTCACGGCTTTCTGTTTATAAACAAGATGGGGCGGACGACATCACTTGTATTGCCCGCTATTTGTACAATATTGAAGTTTGCAAAAGCCTTTATTCATCTTTGAATATTTTTGAAGTCACATTTCGTAATGCGATAGACAAGGTTTTGTGCGTGGTTGCTGGAAGTGATAATTGGTATGACATTTTGTCACTTGATTCAACTTCGCTGAAAAACATAAGCGATGCAAAGCATAAAATTCAAAAGAAGGGAAAAATGGTTACTCACGACAGAATTGTTTCCGAACTGACTTTTGGATTTTGGACTTCATTGCTTACGCCACGATATTCGCAGGCTTCATTTCAAAGTAAGATTATAAAAACTTGTTTCAAAACTGTTCCAGCGGCTCAGCGAAACATAAAATATCTGCAAACAAGATTTGATAAGATTCGCATTTTGCGAAATCGAGTTTCACATCACGAGAGAATCATTCACTGGAAAGATTTACCCATCCAACACGATGAACTTCTTGAAAGCATAAAATGGCTTGATAATGCTTCTTACAAATTGGCTTGTAGTTGCGACAAATTCCCGAAAGTTTATGCGAAATCGTTTAAGGTTTATAAGCGGTATGTGAGGTGGCATTGGAATAGGTATTAAAATTTGAGAACCCAAAGAAAATTATTATAGGATGTCAAATGTTATAATGCAATTTGCACCATTTCCAGGTCCTGTTATTCTAATTCTTTTAACATTAGCGTCTTGTTCAAAGATTTGAGTTTGCAGAGCACCACAAACCGCAGGCATATTATTCTTTAATTTCATTTCTGTATGAATATCACCAGTTTTGCTGATTTTCGGCTTGTACTCTATTTCTTTTTTCCAACAACCTTGTTTTTGAAAGCGCAAGCATTTCAATTACTACAGCATCTGTATATTTGTGTGATATTGCCCCCACAAAAGAACTTATAAGGTCGCTAAGAGAAAATTTATATTGATAAAAACACCCCTAAAAACTGAACTTTTGGAAGAAAAAAGGTAGGGAGCGTTAAGAAAACTTGCGAGGCAAGTTTTTAGCGATTCTCGATGAAGGCTATGCCTGAATCGTTGAAAGGGGAAAAGAAACCTTTCGCAAAAGGTGTCGTTTTCCCTTTTTGTGTTCTACCTTACTTGCTCAGCAATTTATTTACAGCCTTAACGAACTCCACCGGGTCCTTAAGCTCGGCTCCGCTCACAAGCAATGCCTGGTCGAACAAAACTTCGCTCACATCAGCAATGTAGCTCTCGTCGCTGCAAGATTCCAGCGTCTTAACGATTGCATGGTCTCCGTTGATTTCAAGAATCGGCTTGATTCCAGGACCAGCCTGACCCATTGCACGCATCATGCGCTCCATCTGGATTCCCGGGTCGTTCTCGTCAACAACGATACATGAAGGACTGTCAGAAAGGCGTTTTGAAAGCACGACATCCTTAACACGGTCGCCCAGAGCTTTTTTGATTTTCTCCTGAACAGGCTTGAAGGCTTCTTCCTTCTTTTTGGCCTCGTCCTTGTCTACTCCAAGCTCGTCGTCGCTTCCGGCCCGGTTTACGGCCTTAAGGTCGAAGTCCTTGTATTTCATCAGGCTTGGAATTACGATGTCATCGATTTCGTCAGCCATGATAAGGACTTCAAAACCCTTCTTTTTGTATGCTTCGAGGAGTGGTGAAGCGCGCAAGTTTTTCTCGTCGGTTCCTGTAATATAGTAGATTGCTTTCTGTTCAGGCTTCATGCGCTGAACATAGTCGGCAAAGCTTGTCCAGTTGTCGTCGCCGGTTCCTGCTGCGTCAGTGCTCTTGAATCGGACGATTTCACTGATTTCCTCGCGGTTTGCATAGTCTGAGTAAAGGCCTTCCTTCATCGGGCGGTTGAAATTCTTGACGAATGTGTTCCACTTTGTGATTGCGGCTTTTTCCTCGTCGCTTCGCTTGCTTTTCTCAGTTTTCTTTGCCTTGTCAGCAGCCTCTCCCATCTTCTTGAACTCGCTGAGCAATTTCTTTACGCTTGCGCTCTTGATTGTCTCAAGAATTCGGTTCTGCTGCAAAATCTCACGGCTTACGTTGAGAGGCAAGTCCTCACTGTCGATGATACCGCGTATGAATCGCAAATAAGCCGGCAAAAGCTCGCGGTCGTCGTCAGTGATGAAAACTCGTTTTACATAAAGCTTGACTCCGCTCTGGTAGTCAGCCTGATACATATCGAAAGGAGCGTTCTGTGGAACATAGAAAAGTGTTGTGTATTCCTGAGTTCCTTCTGCGTGTGTGTGGACATAGTGAAGCGGCTCCTGACCGTCGTGGCTGATTGTCTTGTAGAAGTTGTCGTAATCTTCTTTTTTAAGCTCGCTCTTGCTTCTCTTCCAAAGGGCAGAAGCTGAGTTTACTTGGTCAACCTTGTCCTCGCTTCCAGTGATGTTTCCTTTGTCGTCATATTTGTTCTGTGTGTAGTGAAGGTAAATCGGGAATGCGATGTGGTCGCTGTAGCGTTTGATAAGCTCTTCAATCTTCCATCGTGAAGCGTACTCTTTTGAATCGTCGTTCAAGAGCATTTCTATTGCAGAACCGCAAGTCTCGGCCTTGTCGAAGCCATATTTTTTAGCCTCGTCACTGTCTGCCTTGATTTCTTCGATTGTGTAGCTGTTTGTGCCGTCGCTTGACCATTTGTAGATTTTATCTGAAGCTGCCTTTCGTGTGTAAACATTGATTCGTTTTGCAGCCATGAAAGCAGAGTAGAAACCGACACCGAACTGACCGATAAGGTTAGATTCTCCGGCGTTCTTGTCCTCTGCGATTTTTTCGATGAAAGCCTTTGTTCCTGAGCGGGCGATTGTACCCAGGTTGTTGTTCAAATCTTCCTCGCTCATACCGATACCAGAATCCTGAACAGTCAAAATCTTGTTCGGGTCATCAAAAGTGATGTCGATTCTAGGTTCGCTCTTAACTCCCTTGTAAGCCTCGTCCGAAACTTTGAGATAGTTGAGCTTGTCCAAAGCGTCCGAAGCATTAGAAACGATTTCGCGAAGGAAAATGTCCTTGTTTGAATACATTGAATGAATGATAAGTTTAAGAAGCTGATTTACTTCTGTTTGAAACTGGTATTCCGCCATTTTGAGATGCACTCCTTTATAAAAAAAGAAATCTTTCTTATAAAGATAATAAAATTTCGTGCAATCGGCAAAGAATTTTTTTGAGAAAAGACGGTTGGGCAAATGTAACGCCAAAAATTATGGGCGTTCAAAGATAACGCCGAAAACGACGGGCGTTACCCTACGCTCTGTCATTGCCGTGCGAGACACGGCAATCCCATCGCTTCGGGTCGGCTGTTCCGCACTTTGCTAACGCTCACCGTCCTCACTTCGTTGCGGTCGGCTGCTTCGCAGGTGCTCCATAGCCTAACGCTCGGGCTTTATTGTTGAAAAACACACCTGTACGAGATGCTGTCGTGAAGTACAGAAATAATTATTCCTTCTCAGCATATGCCCAACAGACATAATTTTCTGAATATGCATAGTTATAAAAGCCGAGCGAATTTCCTCTTGAATCCAAATTGTTCAACGAAGAATTTGCTTCCGAAGGGGTAAATCCATGTTGTATGAAAAAAGTATAGAGCTCGTTGTTTTTAAATCCGGTGTTGCTTGCAAAATCATATTGGTAATATTGTCTCAATGTTGCACGAGCTTGTTTTAATTGTGTATATGTAGGAGATGTAATATTACTGTATTGGGATAGTAATGAATTGTAGTCAGTTCTTGCAATTCTACCGATTTCAACATAATAAGTCTGTTCCTCATCTTCCTTGTCAGCACATCCAGAAAAGCAGATTGCAGCAAGCACTATCATAAGGCTCATGGCCATATTCCAAATTGAATTCTTTTTCATAAAAACTCCTTTTATATATTATTGCAAGTAAAATAAGAATACTTGCATACCGCAAGTATAACATACAAAATTGCAAAATGCTAGTGTATAAATTTAGAAAAGCCTTGCAAAATGCAAGTAATGACAGAAAACCAGCTTCGTGAAATTCTTTCTCAAAATATTAAAAAATATCGCAAAGGAAAATTTACTCAGGAACAGTTAGCAGAAGAAATCGGAGTTTCAACACAGAATATCAACGACATCGAGGGAAAACGAAGGTGGCCTCGAGAAAGTACACTCATAAAAATTGCGGAGATTTTGAAGGTTGAAGTTTATCAGCTGTTTATTCCTCAAAATTCAGTTGAAATCAAAATAGAAGAAACAGATGAAAATATGCAAATACAAAAGCAAATTCAAAATAAGCTTGTTTCGGATTTCCGTAAATCAATGAATAAAATGCTTGATAAATGGAATCAGATCGATTTATAAAGCATCAAAATAACGTGACAGGAAAATCGGAATTGCCTGACGGTCGGGGGGATCTTATCCTCTCCATTCTTTCCGACATCCTGTAATTTTACAACCGAACGGGTATAATTACCCCTTATCATGCCAGTTGCAATCCGTCTTTTCATAGAACAGTTTTACTTTACTTCCTCATACAACGCTTCGAATTCTGCTTGCTTCACTATGAAAAAATCACCCTTCGCCCCGCGGACAATGTAATCCCCTGCGTGTGCGGCTTCAATTTTTTCGGAGTTTTTGACTTTGAGGATTGCATCGAGAGTTCCGTCTTTGTCCATGTCGGCATAATCGAACATGGCGAACTGTCCAGCGAAATCTTTTACTTCTGCCTGATTTTTCCCATTCCACTGAAGGGCCTCAATGATTTCTTTCCTTCGATATTTCATAATTTGTAGTCTAATTAGATTTGTGCGAAAATTCAATAAATCTTATTTTTTTCTAACGCAGTGATTTGGCTTATCAATTTAAATTTAATCCATTTTCCCCCGCAAACATCTAGATTTTTCATAATTCTTTCATTCGGGGGCGTAGCTCACCTGGCTAGAGCGCTACAATGGCATTGTAGAGGTAGTCGGTTCAAGTCCGATCGTCTCCAAATATTTGAAAGACTTCCCTTATTAGCGGAAGTCTTTGTTTTTTTTTAAATTATGCTATAATTTTCCTATGAAAAAAATAATTCATGCCGGCTTTCTTTTTCTTTTGATGTTTTTTGTTTTTTCCTGCCATCGGGCAGAGCCTATTCCAGAAAGCTGGGATAAATTCACTTTTCCTGAATATCAGGGTTTTGTCTATTCGGCTCAAATGAATGAAAAAGTTTATCTTGTCTTGTGCGGGAATTTTGCCGGAATTGAGGCGAGCCTTAAAATCAACCATGCCTGCACGGCCGGGCAATATGAAATCTTTAAAGAAAAAGTCGTGGAGGCTGGCAGCGAAAAAATAGGTCAGGTGCCTGCTCCAGAGACGGAAGGCTATCCTGACCTTTCAGTTTACATCACATTTGTATTTTCCAGTGACGAGCTTCACGATTTATGGGCTCAGTTCGGCCTGGAAGAAAGTCTGCAAGACTAAAAAAGCCCCACATGGATGTATTTTTTATTCTTTAAACATAGCTTCCAGTGTTTCCTTTGGTACGAAACCTGTTGAAGTTTTGCTTACTTCGCCATTTTTGAACAAAATGACTGTCGGGATGCTTACGATGCCGTATTTTTGTGCCAAATCCGGCTCATCATCCACATTTACTTTTCCAACTTTGATTGAGTCGTTTTCATTTGCAATCTGCTCAATGGTGGGGGCGAGCATTTTGCAAGGGCCACACCAGCTTGCCCAAAAGTCTACGAGCACTGGTTTATCTGATTTGAGAACTTCTGCCTCAAAGTTTGATTCTGTAAGTGTAATTTCCATAACAACCTCCTGTGATTTTGGAAGAAAAAAAGATTGAAAGAGAAAAAGAAACCTTTTAAGGTGTCGTTTTCTCTTTTCTCCCTATCTAATATAACTAACAATAGCACATAAGTAAATAAAAATCTATAGGATACAATATAATTTTTTGCAATATTTGCCTAAATCTTGAATTTTTTTCCTAAATTTCCAGGAAAAGCGGCAAATCCGGCCTGTAGCAGGGCAGTGCGATGATTTTAACCTTAAAAAGATTGGCCTTATACTTTGCCAGAATTTTTTCGTAATTGCTGCCTTTTTGGTTTTTGCGGGCTATTTCGTTGACTTCGTGGTAGGTGAATCCCAGGTTGTCTTCGTCTGTCTTGCCGCACATGCCGTCGCTGGGTGCCTTGTGAGTAAGCGAAGATGGAAGCCCCAGATAATCGCCAATCGCCACGACTTCTTCTGTCGTAAGTTTGTTGATTGGTGCAAAATCACCGGCTGCATCCCCGTAAAATGTTGAATAGCCGACCAGGTCTTCGCTCAGGTTACAGGTGTTGGCGACCCGGCAATTTCCTATTTGAGCACCGATTCCATAGAGGGTTGTCATTCTGAGACGGGCGGGAGTGTTTGTTTTGAAAACTGATGAAAAACTATCGTTAGTTATTTGCCCCCCATTATTCATAGAATTACTCTTTTCAATTACACCTGCTTCATCAAATGCTTTTTGAAGTCCTTCATAGGCTTTTGCAATGTTAACAGTGTAATTTTTAATCCCAAGATGACTAACGAGCGTTTGTGAATCCGAAATATCTTTCTGCTCGCCGTTTGGCATCATTACACCGATAACTCGCTCTTTTCCCAGGGCTTTGACCATTAGGGCCGACACAACGCTAGAATCTTTTCCACCAGAAACACCTACAATAACTTTCGTTAGTTTGTTTCCGTTGTCTGAAATCCATTTTTGAATCCATGCGACAACTTCATCAGTGATTTTTGCAACATCAAAATTGTATTCCTTTGTCATTTTTTACCTCTGTAGATTTGGTATATGTAAACTTACCCCTGTGAAAAAATATTCTCAAGTGAACTAAAGTTTACCCGACATACTCCTGGACAATCGATTTGACCGGGTTCAAGTAAGATCCGCCAAACATATTCAAATGGTTCAGAAGATGATAAAGATTGTACAAATCCCGCCGTTCGTCATAGCCCGGCTGCAAGGGATTTGCTTCTTTGTATGCGGCGTAAAATTCTTCACTAAAGCCCCCGAAAAGCTCGGTCATGGCTAAATCGGCCTCGCAGTGTCCGACATAACTTGCAGGATCAATCAGCCAGGCTTTACCGTCTGAGCCGCACATTGAATTCCCGCTCCATAAGTCTCCATGCAGGAGGGATGGATTTTCTGGCTCAACAAGAAAATCATCAAGATGGTCGAGAAGTTTTGTAACTAACTTTCGTTCGTTATCTTTAAAATATGAATCCGCAGCTTTAAATTGAGGAGCAAGCCTTGAGTCCCTGAAAAAATCAATCCAGCAGTCAGAATTGTGATTTTCCTGTTTTCTTGCTCCGATGAAATTGTCCTGAAGAAAACCGAACTTCTTGCCGTCAACAAATTTCCCGCTTGGCGCCTTGTGCATGGCGGCCAGTTCCTGTCCGAATGTTTCCCAGTAATCTTTGATTTTTGGAGCTGATTCAATGTATTCCAAAAACAAAAAAGAATACCCAACATCTTCGCCGGCATCCGTTCCCGTGCAAAGGACTTTCGGAGTTTTTATTGTCTTTGTGGACTCAATAGCCGAAAGGGCAAGGGCTTCAGCTGTAAAGAATGAGGCGTTTTTCTTTTCGTTTGCCTTCATAAAGACCATTTCGCCGTTGTTCAGATGAAGGGCGTAGGCTTTGTTGATGTCGCCACCAGAAAGTCTGTCAGTCTGTGCGATTGCTATGCTGTTCCCGAAAAGTGAGACGAGGGCTTCTGCGAGCGATTCAAAATTTGGTGGAGTTTTGAACATAAAAAAATCTTACTTAAAAGTGTTTGTTTTGTCGATAAAGTTGTCTTGCGATGGCAAATAAATACTTTGCCTAAAATAAAATGAAATTTTCTTGTGAATTTAAAATTTTGTGATATAATAGGTAAATAATTCATGTTTTTTTTAAGGTTCATATATGGTCAAAAGAGAAACGCTTGTAAAAATTCGTAGTGCGACACTTTTTTTGAGTATATTAAGTCTTATTGTCGCTGCCGTTTTTCTCATGCAGTTTATGATTTCATCTTTAGAAAAAAAAGAGGAAATTCAGACACCTGTGGAGGTTTTGCACAAAGTTCTTTTCTTGTACTCATATACTCCTCTCTACTACACTTATGATGCCCAAATCAGCGGACTAAAGAAAAGCCTTTATCCGAAAGGAATTGAATATGACATTATCTTTCTTAATTCAAACGAATATGACGACGATGATTATTCACTGCTCGCAAGATATGTAAAGCAGCGCATGGCAAGCAAAAAATACGAGGCAGTATTGCTTGGCGATGACAAGGCTCTTAATTTTGCCATGAAATATCAGGATGAGCTTTTCCAGAATACGCCAATGGTCTTCTTCGGTATTGGAGATTACAATCTTGCGGCAAATGCTGCGAAAAATCCCTTTATGACGGGCTTCTACGGAACTGATTATCTTGACGAGACTGTTAATATTGCCACGAAATTGTTCCCTCAAAAGAAGACGCTGGTTGTCCTGCGTGACGAATCCACCTCTGGCAAAAATGATGTCCGCATGTTCTGGGAACTCAAAAAGAAATACAAAGATTATACCTTTATCGATTTGGATGCCTCCCTTTTGACGCAGACGGAGTTAATTTATCTTCTTGAATCCCTTCCTTCAGATTCCATGCTCTTCTACATGTCCTGCTATTCTGACAAAAAGGGTAACACTTATTCCATCCTTTCTAGGACAAGCACTGTCGTTCGGGCTGCGGATGTCCCCGTTTTCCGAAATTACATAGGCGGCGAAAACATGGGAATTCTTGGCGGAATACACATGGATATGGAAGCCCAGTGTGTCATGGCTGGTAATGTGCTTGCCAAAATTCTCAACGGAGAAAAAATCTCTTCATTTCCGCTTGTAGAAAAAACGCCCAGCCGCACCGCCTTCGACTATTCTCTTATGAAAAAATATGGTCTTGATTTTTCTCTTCTTCCAGACGATGTTGTTTTGTATAACAAGCCAGCCAATTTCATTGATCAGTACGGCAAAATTCTTCCTTCTGTCCTCATGCTTGTCATTACGATGTCGCTGGTCATTATCTATTCAAAACTCGGAAAGAAAATTGCAGAAAACTTCATCAAGGAGCTTCAGAAGTCAAAAGACGACCTCATTGAGCGGGAGGAAGAGCTTCGTTATCATGCAGAATATGATGAAGTCCTCGACATTTACAATCGCCGGACAATTACGGATTGGCTTCGGGATACCATGACTGACAAAGACGTTTATTCAGTTATGATTATCGATATCGATGATTTCAAAATGCTTAACGACAACTATGGCCATTCCCTTGCAGACAGTATTTTGCAGTATTTGGTTGCCATGATTCGGGGAATCGGAGAGGAAAATAACTGGAAGATTGCTCGTTTTGGCGGTGATGAATTCCTCATCGTAATTCCAAATATGCAGATTACAATGGATTGCGAAACTGTTAAGAGCCTTTTTGAGATTATTCGCTCGCCGATTCCTCTTGGCGATGAGACTCTTGCGGTTACTGCTAGTATCGGAGCCTCTTGTTCAGACGGAATAACAAGTCCAGAGCAGCACATAATGAACGCTGAAGGTGCAATGTATGAGGCAAAGAACCGGGGCAAAAACGGAATCGTAATTTATGACGATGACATGAAGAAAAAAGCCCTGGAAGAAATTGCCATAAAAGAAAAATTGTTGCGCGCTTTTGACAACGACGGCTTCTTCATGCTTTATCAGCCTCAGATTGACTCAAAAACAAAGCAGGTTTCTGGTTATGAGGCTCTTGTCCGAATGAAGGAACCTGGAATTTACCCAGGTCAGTTTATTCCTGTTGCGGAGCGAAGCGGATGGATTTGGCGTATCGGTCGAATTACCACAGAGCTTGTAATCAAACAGCTTGCATCATGGCGAGATGCAGGCCAGGAACTTCACCCGGTTTCAGTAAACTTCTCTGGAAACCAGCTCAATGACCACGGTTATGTTGATTTTGTTGAAGAATTGCTCAAAAAATACGATATTCCGCCTCACTACCTTGAGATTGAAATCACCGAAGGTCTCTTCCTGGAAAAGAGTGCCCTTGCCGATGATATTTTTAAGCGTTTCAAAAACTTGGGAATCCGTCTTCTCATGGACGATTTCGGAACAGGATATTCTTCTCTGGCATACCTCACTTACATTCCTGTTGATGTAATCAAACTCGATAAATCTTTGGTAGACACTTACCTTGTTGACGGCAGAGACTCCTTCATCAAAAATATAATTCACCTCATGCACGACTTAGACAAAGAAATGATTATCGAAGGTGTTGAGGAAGAATGGCAGTTCGAGCGGCTTCGGGATTTCGGGGCTGACACGATTCAGGGATATTACTTCTCAAAACCGATTCCTGCAAACGAAGCCATTGAATTTAAAGTCAAATAAAAGACCATTGCAAAGGGGGCAAGACGCAAACTTACAAGTTTTCTTCTTTCCCCCTTAACCCCCTTGCTTTTTTCATCTAAAGACAAACTTCTATTTCTACTATATAATTTAGGAATGGCTAAAACATTCGACGACAAAAAAATCATTTACACGATGGATCGCGTTTCCCGCGCGTATGGAACAAAAGTTGTTTTAAAAGACATTTCCATTTCTTACTATTATGGAGCAAAAATCGGCGTTATCGGTGAAAACGGTGCCGGTAAATCTTCACTTTTTAAGATTTTTGCTGGAATCGATAAAGACTACACTGGCGAAACAAAACTTCTTCCGGGCTATTCAATGGGATATCTTGAGCAGGAGCCATACCTTGAGCCGGGCAAAACCGTCCTTGAAGTCGTAAAAGAGGGCGTAAAACCAATCACTGACCTTTTGGCAGAATTCGACAAGGTAAACGAGGCTTTCGGTGACCCGGACGCTGATTTCGACAAACTTTGTGCCCGGCAGGCTGAGATTCAGGAACAGCTTGATGCTGCCGACGCATGGAATCTCGATGCAAACCTGGAGCTTGCTATGGATGCTCTCCGCTGTCCTCCGGGCGACCAGGTGGTCGATGTTCTTTCTGGTGGTGAACGCCGTCGTGTCGCTCTCTGCCGGCTCCTTTTGCAGAAGCCGGACATTTTGCTTTTGGACGAGCCGACCAACCATCTGGACGCAGAAACTGTTGCATGGCTTGAGCGGCACCTCAAAGATTATCCTGGCACAATCATCGCAATCACCCACGACCGCTACTTCCTCGACAATGTCGCAGGCTGGATTTTGGAAATGGACCGT